>Ga0307992_1001421_pt1 | contig 14136 bp, 11 predicted proteins | sample EllFjometagen133_FD_203162 | JGI IMG/M metagenome (GOLD analysis project Ga0307992, IMG submission 203162) | Marine microbial communities from Ellis Fjord, Antarctic Ocean - #133 | ecosystem: Environmental > Aquatic > Marine > Unclassified | place: Southern Ocean | collected 2014-10-08
AACGCAACAGTTCAGAAAATTTCTCATGAGGTGTTTGCCAGCTCAATGTTTTACGTGGCCTGTCATTTAATTCATCTTGGACTTCTCGATGAGAAGAACAAGAGTTCGAATTGGTTTCAGTGGCGGGCGCTACTGCACCCAATTCGAACTTTCTCAGAAATTAAAGCTACTGTCGTTATCGAACCTGTTAAACGAACAGCATTATACCAGATTATATCCCAAAAAGTCAAACAGTTACGTCTACTAGGTATGTCTTATAAAGACATAGCCGAAAGCCTAAATATTGACAAATCAACAGCGCAAAAAGCCTGTAATTATAAGGAGGAATAAAAATGCTTTGGTTTTTTTACAATTACCACCCAAAATACCCTTACCAAAAGAAAATTTGGATCAAAATTCGCTTCATACACGAAACCAATAAAGCTATTTTGGTTTACTATAAAGGCAAGAAAATCTGGATTCCTAAGTCGCGGGTATATGGGATAAGGTTAAAAAAAGGTATTTTTGAAGTTTGGGTTAATGAAAGTGTGGTTAATAATTAAAAGAAATAACCACTTAAATTACAGTATTATTTTTTAGAAATTTTTGCTATATCATAGATTAAGCTTTAACTTTTTCCTTTACTTTTAAAGGTTGCTCAATGGTAGATAATTTATCCTGAAGCGGCGCAGATATATGAATTGCTTCCTTCGTCATAGTTTTCGGTAATTTTTTCTTTAACTTTGTTAAGCTTTCAGCTATCATCCCAGTTATATTAAATATACCTTCTATGTGAAATTTAGCGAGACCTTTAATCATTTCTTCGTCCTTCTCAGCAAGATTAACAAGTTCGTCAAAGTATTGCTTAATTTTAATAGCATGGTATTTGACCAAATCTGTCCTTTTTGGAGATTTGTCTCTATATCCAAATTGAAGCTGTAGGTTCAACGCATTACCATAGTCTAATAAATCCTTAACGCCAAGCTCTTCGTCCTGAGAACTTTCGATTTTAGATACTCTACCTTGCGAGCAACCTATTCTTTCGGCTAATTCTTTCTGAGTTAGTTTTTGATCACATCGTAAAAAAAACAAAAATTTTGCCAAGCCTTGTTTTTTAATTGTCTCTACGGTCTCTTTCTTAAACTTTGCATCCTTGGCCAACCCCGAAACCATTTCTGAGACATTTTTAAACTTTTTACCCATTTTATCTCCCTTTTTTTATTAACCTTTTTACAAACTCCACACAAAATTTAATATCTTGTTTTTGAGAGCTTTTATCCCCAATAATTAAATACCATAGCATTCTAGTGTTGCAATCAGGGAAAACATACAATCGCGTTTGCCTTAATTTCGTCTTTTGTTGTCCTCCTTTTTGGTCAATAGATTTAATCCCTTTAGGATAATGAGAATGAATAAAACCCGCTTTTACATTCAAAGGGTGTCCGAGAGTATTCAAGGTTTTATGGTATGTATCTAAATTATTTAAAACAAACTTTAGTTCCTCTGGATGTTTTTTTTCGTATTTAGCGAACGATCTATCAAATTTATCTGTAGTTTCAATATTCCAATTCTGCATAAATTATAACATTTTTAGCACAAAATAACAATAAATTCTCGAACAATATTCCAAGTAGGAATATTATATGTTTTCTCACATATTTGTCAACATATTTCACCAATGATATTAATATATATAAGTAAATAAGACACTCTATGTAACTCCATATGCTATGTAGAGTTACATTACTGATTACTTTAAAATAGAAGCGTCCCCTTTCCCACTAAGAAATGCATGAATAAAATGCGCTTAAAAGGGTTAAGTATTGAAATTTTAATCAGATCTGATTTATTGGGATGGAGTTAATTCAGCCTATTCCTAACCTACTCATATTCAACTACAGCGGCAACAGCAGCAGCTATTTCTTCTAAAGTACCTGCATCAACCTCTCCGAGTTTATCAACAAATCTACTTGTGTCTACTCCTCTTAGCTGAAGAGTATCGACGGCAGACTCTTTTTGTAGCCCATTTTTACTTGTCGGAGAAATTTTAACCAACCAAATATTATTTGCAAATTTAGGCTTCCACTCAGTTATTGGCGCAATAAGGCGAATCGACAATTTTGCTACCCCATCCGAATTAATGACAACAGCTGGCCGGGTCTTCTTTATTTCTGCTCCTTCTGTAGGATCAAGGTTCACGTTCCATATTTCCCCTCTCCTAGGAATTATTATTCTAGTATTCAACTAAGTTACCTCCACCGATATTATTATTTCTTACTTCCTCTTCATAGTGGCTTTTTAGTTTATTGGCTTGTTCTGTCATTAAGCGTCTGCGCTCTTTCATAGGTAGCTTCATAAAAGACATTTTATTCACTAAAGAAAGCGCATTATCGTATTCTATTTTTTCTCCTAGTATTTTTTCTGCCCGATCTTTAGTCATAACGCCTTCAGAAACGGCTTTTAAACTGTTTCTTTTTAACCATTGTGGATTTTCTTTTTCTAAAGGGTGTGGTTCTGATTTTCTCCATGAAACTCGCGTTAAAACTTTAAACCATTGAGTATAGTATATCTTGCTAATTATTTCTAAATCTTTCAATCGATAAAGAAGCGCTTGTATACTTATACCAAATCGTTTTTTTAATAAAAATAACTCTTCCAAAGCAATTGTTGTTCGTTTAGCCCCTATCTCCTTAATGAGCACCTCTTTGGGGACCAAAAAAGCCCCTGCAAAACGAAAAGCAGCTTTTTCTTCATCCACATTTTCACTTACTTTTAAAACCAAATGACCAATTTCATGCGCCAAGTTAAATCTTTGCCTCTCTCCGCATTCTACATTTCTGGTAACAACTGCTGATGCTAATATATCTTTTTGATCATCTATAGCAATAGCTGCAATCCCATCAAATTTTTCATTAGCCTCTATTTCTAAAACATGTATTAAATGATCTTCCAGAGTATCGACAACACTTGATATGGCATCATCCCCTAATCTCCATCTTTTTCTTAATAATTGTGCCACATTTTCCACATCATTAATTTCTTTTATTCTCAATGATTGTATTGGGAGTTCTTCTTTATTTTTTATTCCAACTATTCCTTGCATTCTAACCCTATCTTCTAATAAGCATTTAACTTTATTCTCAAGTTGTGTTTGCTCTGTTTTTGAAAAAGTCGTTCTTTTCCTATACGCAATAAAATTTATACTTTTTAATGGTGATTCTAGAAGATGTACTGTTTTAATACCTAAAGCCCTAGCTAAACTAGTAAGGGTTCTCGGCGAAGGGCGCGTTTTCCCCAATTCATATTTAGATATTGCCTGTTTTGTAACAACACCCCCCATCTTTGCCACAAGAGCATCCAGCGACAATCCCTCAGCCAACCTAAACTGTTTTATTCTTTCTCCCAACATAAGAAACACCTCTCGTTGACAAATGTAACATATTTTTCACTGTTTGTCAACCAGCTGATTTCACTCTTTTTTCTCTTAATTTTCCTATTAAAAAGGGATTATTAAGGCAGGGTTAATCAATAATTTTAACCAATTCGACTATAACTCTAAAAACTTCGCTATCTATTTCTTCAAAAAATAATATCCTCAAATTCTTTATTATCTGGAAAAAGGGTTATTCTTTTATGCTTCCATGCACCATCTTCAAAATTCTCTTTTTCACCATGATAACGTTTACTAGTAAATCTTTGCAGGGTTTCGAAATCAGAAACTTGACCTGAGGCAACAAGAACAACTAGCCCATTTCATAACCCGCCTTTTTCAAATCTAATAAATTCGTAAATTCGGGGGACACAATACTTATTTACTTTAAAACAGAACCGTCCCTTTTTATCGTTAAAAATTATCGATTACTAAGCTGTCAAACTTTCCTGCATCGTACTTTACGATAAATTCTTTTTCTACGCCTTTTGCATTGTCACTTTTGACTTTAATTTTTATTTTATACTCACCCGGCGGGAAATCTGTCCGATTACCGCTTGGATATTTTTCAGTAAAAAAGTGTACTGTATCATATCCTTTATGTATATAGCAAACATCTAATCTCCTTGGTATATCTGGCTCAATATCTTTTGACGCGAAATCTTTCTCATGAGCCCACTTTAATTTCATTATATGCCTATACTCCCTTACGTTCTGAAATCTAGTCTCCTTTAATACTTCTATTCTCCTTAACTCCCCAATGCAATTTCTTGCTACATTCTTGCCATTATTCCTAACCATAACATGTGCAAAATTTCCTAACACCCTATTAAAACCAATATCTAGCGCTTGATGATAAGTTTCATCTGGATCATAATATATCTCAAGCCGTGGCCTTCTCAAGCAGACAACTCCTTTTTTGACCCAACTAACTGGATTTAAAATACTTAAAATCGATAAGATCATTCCCATAAGTTATTTTATATTCTTTTCCTCTCAATTTAATAATTTTAAAATAGAACCTCCTCATCTTTACGCACTAGATTCTATTTAAATTTAAAAATCATTCAACACATCTTCTCCACCACGAGAAGCGAAATACTCTGATCGAAATCTATCATGAATAATCTCCTTTCCCTTTTTTAATATGACTAAAAGTGCCTCATAGTCGACGTCAAATAGTTGTTTTGCTATAGTAGAACCAAACTTTTCATCATATTTGATCTTCTTAAAAAGTGCCGGTGCGCCATACGATGAATATACAGGCGAACAAGGGAACCAATACCGGAAACCAGAATCCTCCGGATTTTTTACGGAATATACAAAATATAGTAAATCGGTTTCTATCAATCTTGCTTTTAGATCAAATGCCAATGGAAAATTAGGAGAACCGACCACGTCAAGTAAATAATGGAATCTTGGCATTATCCATTTACTCCCTTTTTGTTTTGCTTCTTCTGTATTTTTGGTATTAATGAAATCTGCATGAGTATTCCAATTCAAAATATACTCAATACCATTTCCGTCCCTTTTTAATCTATTGATATCCAGCATATTTCGAAGAAGTGTAAATTTACCATTTTCTACGGCCATGGCCCCAATAATTTCTAAAATACAATAGAAATAATAATTTACTAAGCCATCTTTGTCGTAACGTTCCCCACTCCTATTAATTGAATGCATATGTTCAAATACTTTAGTTGCTGGTTCCCAGTATTCGTTACGATACTTAATTATTTGATCCATAAACAATAAATAACTATATGAATATTGAAACACCTTGGCGAATCCATCCCACAAGGTGTTATGATTAACATCTTCAATCTCACTTAATATTTGTTCAACATACTTTGACAATCGGATTCTTTCACGGTCTATTGTCTGAAGTATTTCGACTTCGGGCTTTGGGGATTTAAACATTGATTCAAATCGAACTTCCGCTACTGCTTCAGGTGTTTGCTCGACACTCCTCTGCGCAATTTTTATACGGTCAATTAATTCTCGCAAAAATAAAGACGCGCCTTTTATCGGTATAATGACTCCATCTTGTTTGTTCACCATTCTCGTTGCGGTAGCTGACAAGCCGCTACCAAAAGACATCCAATACATCGTATAACCCTTAAATCTTCTGCGATTAAATATATTGCAAACAGCTTTATCTTCTTCATTGGCCGCATAGCCAAGGACTATCACTCCATGTCTTTCAACTACATCAAGACAGTCTTTTGTTAATTCTTTCGGTAATCGGGCCAAATCCTTTTTCGTATTGCGAATAATACCTTTTTCAATCGTTCCATGTATCTTATATATCCGACAAACATCTTCTTTGTTCCATGGCTTACTTGTAAGCACATCCTCATTTGAGTCTATCACCGTATATTGACCTTTTAAACCCACATCATCCAAGGCCGTTTCGATTAACGTATCAAAATTAGTCGTTATTATGTATTTAATCAGTTTTTGTTTTACCAACTCAGCAATTAATCTGTGCGCCTCGCCAGGCAAAACTCCTTTGAAAAAGCTTTTTAGATAGTCCCTCTGTTCTTCGTTTGAAGGGAATAATTGCCCGATAATATCCGAATAACCGAATTTTTCTTCAAACTTATCTCTATAAAATTTTTCAACATCCTCTTTGTTAATATTTCTCTTATCTTCATCTTCTTGTGATATCATTCTTTGCAAAGTCTGAGTTAAGATATCCCATCCTGATGGTACGCCTGCATCCTTCGACACACCTGCTCCAAGGAAAAGCACATATTTCTGGCTACAATCAGCCATATTGTATGCTAATGAAATAATAGGGTTTATATTAAATGTTTTACTTTTCATCTCTTACTATGATAATTCGGAAGCACAATACTTAATTATTTTAAAATAGAACCATCTCCTTTTCAGTCTGCAACTTTTCTTATCCTATCAATCCGAAACATTATGGGATATCCCTTACCAGAAGGAATCCTTACATAAGTATCGTCTACTGTAAAATTAGTGGCTCTCCTAGGTGTTGTGTCATTGCGATAATAAAATGCTATTGACTTGTTTTTTCTGTATTGATTTTGTAAATATTTTTTTATTTCGCCGATCGTTTCTTCGGGTAAAAAATTTTCGTTTTTGCGGTTCTTTATTTTTTGGGTAGACCTACTTTTCGTTCCACTAACATTATCTGTCCACCTTTTTCCGCAATAACATACAAATCTTCGCTTGTTATTCCTCCATCCTTTACTTACTACGCGAACATCATTGCAAAAAGGACATCTCCGAACAGTCGCTGTGGGCTCAGCTAAGATAATTTTGCTTTGCTGTTTTAACGTCTCGGGTAACAACTGCTCTGGATATTTCGTGCTCCCACCAGGTAAAGATGACTCCTTGCCGCAATTCCGACAAAAACAACCCGAATCCTTAACTTGTACAGACTCAGCTTGGCAATAAGGACAAACTAGTCTTTTGGAGTAAAACGATAGCGAACTTCTAAATGAATGAAGAGTCCTGTTATTTTTCTTCTCGTAGCACCATAAACACAGCTGCTTACTTTTATAAGGAAAGTACTTTGAATCTAATATTTTCCCGCAATTCTCACATGACCTTTCAGCTCCATCTTCAAGTTTATCAATTTGGGCATGTAATTTATCTAGAATTATCGAATTTTTGACTTTTTTTTTACCGTGCTTCCTAGCCTCTCATTCAGCGTTGCTACAGGATCCTTCCCAATATTGAACCTGTTGATTCTTAAAAACTTATATCCGTAACCTTCTAAAATTTTCTCTCTGTACACATCTTCTGCCTTCATGTAATATCTATAATTTGATTTATTTACTTCTTCCCGATCAGTAAAATGATCCTTAAACCCATCATATTCAATCACAATTTTGCTGTCTTCGAACATTAGCAAAAAATCAGTTCTGTAGGCTGGATGAGTATAGTTCTTGTCGAGTTGGCGCAGATAATCACCAATTTGAAATTGCGGAATGAATTCTATGTTATCTTTATTATCCTTGTAAAATTTTGTTTTGTAGAAAATGTCCTCTACTTTATATTCCATTTCAGATTCAAGCTTCTTATGTATCCTTTCTTTCCCGATTCTTAGTTCATTTTTATAATGTAGGAGCGCGTTCCGAATTTCCCCTTGAAACTCTTCAATTGGCTTACTCAGTATAAAATGAATGCATTCTTTCGCCCGGCTAAACCCTACGTTCATTCTTTGCGATTTTATAGTGCCCTCTACCTCTTCGCTAATCGAAGAGAAGCTTTTCAAAAAAATCCAGTTTAGCCTGTCTTTCTCTCTTGTTGCAACCATAGAATAAAAAACATAATCTCTCTCTTCTCCTTGGCAAGTATCAAAGGTCATTATTTTTAATTTGCATTTTTCGAAAAGCCAATCTTTTTGTTCCATTTCGTTAATTTTGTCAAAAAGAAGCGTTACTTGCTCTCTATGCGGAGTGATAATTCCTATGCTCTGGATTATACCCTTCTTATGAAAGTCTTTTAATTTCTTAATAATAAAAGCTATCTCTAATTCATTAGTATTTTTTGTAACATCCAGCTTTCCATCATGTTCAATGACATCAATCTTGATAACATCATCTATCTTTTTCCCTCGTATTTTCATGCATTGCAATGTGTTATCATAAAAATGCTTATCAGAATACGATATGATTTCTGGGTAGCACCTGAAATGCTTTTTGAGTTGGCATTCGTAGTTTCGGATAAACCGTAGAAACTTTAGAATGGAATTTTTTATATCGAAATTATCTTTTACTTTCGTGCCCCAGCCTAACCTATCTTCCCCTTTAACCCATTCTTCAAAAAAGACAGTTTGGACTTTGCTTTTGTACTGTTGGTTTGTTACCTTACTTGCGTTTCCCGCTTTTACGTTCGAAAACTGTTTGTCGTCGCCAAGAACTATAATCTGCTTTCCTCTAATTAAAGCCGGTAAAGCTTGGGCAATGCTTACCTGAGATGCCTCATCGATAATAATCAGATCGAATAAATCTTTTTCCAAGGGTATATATTCCGCATAATCGCGAATACCTGCCAGAATGCATGGGAATGCTTTCTTTAGATTTCGAAAGAGATCCTTTGGAAACTTCTTTTTTTTGCGAATAATGCTCTTTAGTGTGTTTACTTCTGTGGCGTAACCCTGAGTATACTCAATAATTCGCTTATCTAGAAAATATGTCATTTGGGCTGCCGATAACTCCTCAATGCTATTTATCGAATCAAAGAAGTTGTCTTTCGGCGGATTATTAAATTGACTCTCTAGTTTTTGCTCAATCCCTTTAAATTGTAGGTAAGCCAAAATATCCTCATTCGAATAGTCTAGTAATTGACAGTGCAGGCTGTTTAAATTTTCGGAGTCGATATGAAGAAATAGCCTTTCCGATAATTGTTTATTGTTTTTTTGAAAGCCCTCTATAAAGTGGATATCTTCCCCGACACTTAAAAGTTCCTCAAGTGCGCTGATTAGCTTTTTTGTTCGCTCTAAACCTTTCCTGGCGGCATTAGATTCTAAATCCTTGAGCGACACATTAACATCTAGTTTGATATTACTTACCCTCGAACAATCCTTCCCGATATTCCTCACCAAATTTATGATCTCTAAATATAAAAGGCATTTTTCTATATCGTTAATCCGTATATCACTAACATTATGTAATTCACTAACTTCTTCAGATAGTACTCCTATGCTCTTCTTTCTTCCTTCATAAATAGTATTCCCATCTCGACCACTAACCAGGATAAAAACCTCGATTACCCCCCTGAATATTTTTTCTTTCTCTTTAATGTCTACAAGCTTAGAAGAAATGAATTCAAATAAATCATAAATGGCTAAACATACTCTCTTATACTTCGCAGGTTCTTCAATATTAAAAAAATGAAATTTTCTTTTAATGACCCTGGTTAATTCATATAAGCATTCTTTTTTCAGAAAATAACCGAAAATTGGATTTCTGAGCCTTTTCAAATCACTCAAATATGCCTTAAACGCTTTCATTGCCGTTTGCACTGATATTTCGTTTGGGATAACAAAGTTTTGTAAAATGCCCGCGTCTTTTAAATATCTAGCAAAAAACAGTTTTGCCTCATTGTAGATTTCACCTGTTTTGTTTAAAAGCTTTTCTGTCTCCTTGATTTCAGAAAGGCGCATTTGATCAGTAATGCGGTCTGTAATGCTCTCGTGAAATGATAGCTTCGTTTGTGGCAATAGTGTCGCAAGGGTTTGAAAAGCTTCTTTGATCCTCTTTAGGCTCCGAGCTATTGCTTCCCGCCCTTCCCAAGAAATATTCTCGAGCTCCTTAACGTTTCCCTCTGCTGGCTTAATACCCCAAAAAACTTTTTTCGTTTCTTCTAGCTTCTCTAAGCTATCACGTATCGTTTGCAAATATTTCAGATTTTCCTTAGTCGCAAAAGCAGCCCTAAAAGAACAATTTTTTTGTTTTTTGAGGTGTTGGATAATTCTTTTAATTTTAAGAAAATCAACTTTTGCACGATTTACATCTTCGTCGTTTATCCAATCAATATCGGTGAACTTGTCAATTTGCTTAAAATAATAATCTACATCCTGCAGATTAATGCCCTCAAAATAAGTAATATTATCCTTGATATTTTGCGTCAAATCCTTACGGACTTCGCTTCTAATGTCATCGTATTCATCTTTTCTGTGTTTATACGCATAATAGTGGTCCCTTATCTGTTGGATAGTTTGCCCTTGAACGATTTTGTAAAACTTGCTTCCAGTGCGTCCAAGCCTCAGGATGGGATTTTGAAAATCATCTTTATGCCGAATTTTATTCAAAGTAGCAGAAATCTTATCCTCTACAACATCTAAAGCTTCTTTCTTGTCGGAAAGGACTAGCACTGACTTTTCTTCCAATAATGCCCTACAAATAATAGCTGTAATTGTATGACTCTTGCCAGTACCTGGCGGGCCCTCTAAAATCATGAACTTACAGTCTTCTTTTCTTAAAGCCATTAATACTTGTTTTTGTTCATCATTAAGAGGGACTGGGCTCTCAAAAACTAAACGTTGAGATGGACTCTTCTCATGCCATGCATCATCAATTTCTTCCATGTAAGCTTTTGGGTTGTCTTGGATGAAGCCATTAAGAAGATTGGAAAAGTTTTCGCTGATTTCGCCATCATCATTCAGGATTTCTTCGTAGTCGTTTATGAGCGCCTCATCAGACTTGTCAAATAAATACAGATAGCACTTATTAGACAATGATGAAACGAGATTCATTCCTTTTTGCAATTTTGAGTCTTGAAGATCAATATTTCTATTAAACTCAAAAAAGTTTTCTATCTTCCGAATAACATTCTCTATTACGGGAAAAAAATCTTCTTCTTTACTCAGGTAAAGTATTCTGTCAAACTCTCCCCTTAAGGTTGCTTTGTTTTGTACCTGGAAATTGAATTCCTGCACAACAAAATCAATAGCCCTTGTGTTGACAAAAACTTTCCTTTCGAACTGAAAAACAAACCTTCCTTCCTCTTTCAATATGCTTACTGGTGTATATAATACGGGAAATTTTTCATTCCCTAACGAAACCTCATAGAAATAGAGATAAATTTCAGTTTTATCAATCAGTCTATTATTTCTGTAAAGCTGATATATATCGCTAAAGGCATCACTTATTGTCATGTTTTCAAAAAATTGAGTGAGACTATCCTTGATTTCACCAAGTGCTATAATCCCCTGCAGAGAACGTTTTAAATCGAAATCTTTTGCTTTTTGCGTTTCTTGAAAGAAAGCTTGTAGTACTTCAGTGTATTTTTCCTCGAACAGAGAGAACACAGCATCAACCACGTCGATTTCGAGTTGATATTTACTGTTTTCATCAGCTAATTCTAAATTTTCGAGCGGTTTATCAAGATCGTCTAAAAAAGGAAGGATGAAGTGTTTCGCTAAAATGTTTTTTGTCTCTTCTCGTGTTTCCTCTAGAAACTTATCATATTCTTTGGCGTTCAGAGCTGTTTGCTCCTTTGCTAATTCACATATTTCTGCGAATACATTATTTAGGCTCTTTTTTGAAAGGTCTTTAATTTTATTTAAAATCAAATTGAACAGTGTCTTGGGGATATTGCCCGTGTATTCCCCTTTTTTAATCTGTAGCGTTTCTTTTTCAAACCCTCTATTCACTAAAGCAATAATCGTTCTCTTTAGTTTTGGATACTTTTCTAAATCGATGCCGACTTTAAGCCCATTCTTGCTCCTTTGGATAGTATTCCGTTTTGGAATTCTTCTTTTTTTAAAATCGGTTTCTAAAAAATTCATAAAATATTTAGCAACTTCCTTTATAAAAAAAGTTTTCCTTACACTCTCGGGCTGTACATTATTTTCTTTTTCCATTACTACCCCTTTTTCTCACATCTCCCCACCAACTCATCTATCTTAATTTTAAAAACATTTGCAAGTTTTGTTAACGTCTCTAGGGTTGGGTTTTTGTTGGAACCGGATTCGATTTTAATCAGGGTGCTGTAGGTGACACCGGCCTTTTGGGCCAGTTGCTCCTGGGACAACTGGTGCTTTTTTCTTAACTCTTTAATGTTGGCTGAAAGCATAAATCTCCTTTGTTTTTAAGACTGACTGTCCTTCTGCCCACGGCTTTGGGGACAGGAAAAATATCTATAATTTTCCCTTGACAAACTATCAATATATTGCTAATATTGTATTAATAGACTACTATCACTTTATTGCTCTTAATTTAATGATATTTTAACTCTTAGTTAAAAAATTATCAAGTATTTTAAATATGACTGTTAAACAGGAAATTCACCAGATCAAGCGCCCAGTTAAGCCAATAAATTTTAATTGGCCTGATAATCCTGCTATCAAAAATCTACTGGATGCGATCTCCTCTATTCTCGCTGAAGAATACGCCCAAATAGCAGAAGATAATTCTGAAATCTTTTTAAACCAAGGAGGCCAAGAATGAAAGTTGCCATATATGCCCGCTACTCCTCTGAAAACCAAAGCGCTAAAAGCATCGATGATCAAATACGCGTATGCAAAGACTATGCCGACAAAAATAACTTTCTTGCAGAAGATGAACATATCTATATTGATGAGGCAATCTCAGGTTCTATTGTTAATCGGCCCGGGTTGCAGGCTTTAGAAAGGGCTGCTGAAAATAAAGAATTTGATACTGTAATTGTAGATGACTTATCTCGGATATCGCGGAGCAACCATCAGATGCTGACCTTAGTTCTCAAATTTAATTATTTACAAATTAAAATTATTTCTGTTTCCGACGGCATTTCCACTGATGATGACAATTCGAAATTAGGCATCCATCTGCGCGGCCTTATGAATGAACTTTATCTTGATGATTTAAAGAAGAAAACTATGCGTGGATTGGAAGGCCAAAAGATTCGCGGCTTTAGCGCCGGTGAAAATGTATTTGGCTATTCTACCGAGCCGGTTGGCGAGCTAAGAATTGGTAAAAGAGGCGAAGCAAAGCATGATGGAATGGTCCATAAGATAAACCCCGAACAAACCGATATAGTAAAAAGAATATTTACCGAATTCTCCGAAGGTAAAAGTTTGAGAAAGATCGCCGCATCACTTAATGAGGATAAAACCCCTACTAAACGTGGTCTTTTCGGTGGCTGGAATATTTCCAGTTTACGCAGAATCTTACAAAACAAAAGATATATAGGTATCTGGGTATGGAAAAAAACCAAAACCGTTCGAGACCCTCTAACCGGGAAAAAGAAAATTATTCCCCGTCCTGAAAAAGAACATTTATCCCTACACAGAGAAGATTTGATAATCATTAAGAAAGATCTTTGGGATAAAACCCGAGAAAGATGGTCCAATATGAAAGGTGCTTATCCTCTATCTAAAAAAGCAAAAGCAAACGGCCAAAAACAAAAAAGTTATATCCATAATTCCCCAACTCATCTTTTTTCGGGAACTATGAAATGTCACTGTTGCAACGGACCAATTGTTCTTGTCAGCGGAAAAGGTGGCGGCTACTACGGTTGTTATAATTTTCAACGTAAAACTTGCACTAATAAATTATTGATTTCGCGCAAGCGCGTAGAAAAAATCATCCTTAATGCATTGCAGGAAAAAATCTTAACTCCTGACAATGTAAGCTACATTTACAAAAATCTGGAAAAACAAATAGCAACAAAATTAAACGACAACCCTGAGGCCATTAAAAAGAAAAAGGTCCAATATGATAAGCTTTCTTTAGAAATACAAAATTACCTTAATTATATTAAATCCGGTAACTTTTCAAAAGCTGTATCTGAGGCTCTAAAACAATGTGAATCAAGATTTGAGCTGTTAACCGAAGAAATCAAGTCCCTGGAATTCCAGAAAAGTAATACTTTTCAATCCCCTCCTGTAGAATGGATAAGACACCGCTTGGAACGTTTATATGAAACTCTTAGCAAGAATACCACATCTACGGCTCTTGCCTTAAAAGAGCTCCTATCCCCGATAGCCCTTGAGCCTGTGTTGAATCCTGACAATGACTTCTATTCAGTGGTTAATGCCCAGGAAGGAAAATTTAAACCTTATTATCTAGCCCATATAAAAGCAAAAACTCTTGCCCTTCTCGATGAGAAGAACAAGAGTTCGAATTGGTTTCAATGGCGGGGTCGATGGGATTCGAACCCACGATCACCTGCGTGACAGGCAGGGGACTTAAGCCAGACTAATCGACGACCCCGATAGATTTAAGATTATAAGTAAAAAGCCTGTTGTTGTCAAATTAAAA
>Ga0307992_1001422_pt1 | contig 14125 bp, 12 predicted proteins | sample EllFjometagen133_FD_203162 | JGI IMG/M metagenome (GOLD analysis project Ga0307992, IMG submission 203162) | Marine microbial communities from Ellis Fjord, Antarctic Ocean - #133 | ecosystem: Environmental > Aquatic > Marine > Unclassified | place: Southern Ocean | collected 2014-10-08
ACCAACTTTTCTTAAATTAAATCCAATATTATCACCAGGACCAGCACTTATTAATTGTTCGTGATGTTGTTCAATTGATTTTACTTCAGTTAATGTACCTTCAGGCATGATAATTATTTTATCATCAGGTTTCATAGTTCCAGTAGATATTTTTCCAACAGGAACAGTTCCTACACCTTTAATATTATATACATCTTGAACTGGAAGTCTTAATGGTTTCTCTGATGCTGAAGCTGGTGCTTTAAAATCATCCATTGCTTCTAAAAGAGTTTGACCTGTAAACCAAGCTAACTTTTCAGATTTTTTAGCAACGTTATCACCAATCCATGCTGATACAGGAATTATTTTTACCATTTCTTCTTTGTAACCAATTCCTTTTAATAATTTCATTACTTCATCTTTAACAATATTGAATCTATCTTCTTTATATTCAACTTCGTCCATTTTATTAACTGCAACAATTAATTGATTTATTCCTAGTACTTTTGCTAAATATGAATGCTCTTTTGTTTGAGCCATGATTCCTTCCTTAGCACCAACAAGTAAAACTGCAGCATCTGCTTGAGATGTACCTGTAATCATATTCTTAATATAATCTTGGTGACCTGGAGCATCAATAACTGTAAAAAAATTCTTTTTAGTATCGAATTTTTTGTAATTAACATCGATTGTAATTCCTCTTTCTCTTTCTTCTTTTAATGTATCCATCATGTAAGCGAAAGCGAATGTACCCTTACCTTTTTCTTTAGCGATTACTTCAAGTTTTCTATAATCTTGTTCTGACAAAGATCCAGAATCATACATTAATCTTCCAACTAATGTAGATTTACCTTGATCAACGTGACCTATAAAAATTGCATTAATATGTGGTTTTTCGTTTGCCATATTTACTCCTCCATTTTTTGATTCTAATCAATATATTTTGTTTTTTAAAAAATAAAAACATTAAGTGTTTCTTGCTATTAAAACAAGCATACTTATAAACCATGAAAACAAAAATATCTTCATATTTATATTATATATTATAATAACCAAAGTATTTTTAAATGGATATATTTAGGTAATAAAACAAAAATATAATTAAAAATTAAGAAAAATAAATACAAAAAAGAACTATAAACTAGCTTAAAAATTAAATTAACTTAGAAAAATATGAAAATATTTTAAATATATTAAAAATCAACTAAATAAAAAAATATATAAACACAAAGTATAATATATTATAAGAGGTAAATTACTATGAATGTTGATTTTTCACAAATATTAATAATTATTTTTATATTTCTTGTTTTTGGAACATTAATAACTGTAGTTAACCTTAAATCAAAAGGAAAACAACCAGTTAAAAAAGAACAACTTGCTTGGCAAAATATTGAAGATTTAAATAATAAAAAAAAAGAAATATTAGACCAAAAAAAAGATTTATCATATAGATACACTGCAAAAAGTGTAGATGATACTACCTATTCAAAAACAATAAAAATAATTAATGAAGATCTTGCAAAAATAGATGTTAAAATTAATGAAGAAGTATCAAAACTTACAACTATTCAAAAAAGAGATAATCCAGAAGAAGAACTTAGATTTAAAAATCTAAAAATAAAAGGAGATCTTAATGAAGTGTCAATTGAAAATGATACCTTGAAAGAAAGAATACTTGAACTTGAAGAATTTATTAAAAACATGACTAAACAAAATGATTATAAAATTACTACAGAAGATATAAACAAAATTAAATTTTATTCAATTGTAATTCAAAGATATAAAGATATTATTAATGAAAAAGAAAGAAAAACTATTTCTGAACTTAAAGAAATGATAAAACCAAATGACCTAACCATAAAAAGTATGGTGTCAAAATTCACACCTGTTGGTTATGATTTTAATAAAGATTATGCAACAGCATTAAGAAAAAATTATAATTATTTAAGAACAGAAATTAATATTATTAAAAATGATTTAAAAATTATATTTTGGATGGATTTTTCAAAAGTACTTGTAGAAAAAGTTTGTGATGAACAAACAACTTCTGTAATACTTTGTTCTAGTATGCAGGCAATGCAAGATAATTTTGCAACCATAGAAGTAATTTTACTTGAAGAAGATAAAGTACATTCAATTGTCACAACAAAAATTAAAGAAACTTATTATATATTAGACATGGTTCAAAACACACCATTTGATACATACAAAAATACAGATATAAATAAATTATATGATGAATATAGATTTAATGGAAAGAAAATAATAAAAAGAATATATTCATATAATAATTTAAATTACACTGATTTTAATCAAGACTAAATTAACCAAAAGCATGATAAAAAAACCTATGGATAAAATAAAAATAACAAGCACAGTTATCTATTATATCGTTAAAAAACTTAATGAAGAACTTTTATTAGGTTACATTAACAGTGTTCAAACAATAGATAAAGATGTTTGGAAAATAAAAATACACAAGCAAAAAACAAAAGAGCTAATTGTAACTGAAAATATTTGCATAATACCAGAAAATTCATTTCCTGTAATCAATATTTTAGGGTTTGAAAAATATCTTAAAAAAAAATTAGCTAATCAAAGAATAAAAGAAATATATCAACATAAAAATAACAAAGTAATTTGTTTCAAATTAGATCATTATAATTTAATTTTTGAGTTATTTTCAAATTCAAATATTATTTTAACTGATTTAGAATTTAAAATTATAACTTCAAAACAAAAAGAAGAATGGAAAGATAGAACCATTCAAAAAGGTGCAACCTATTTATTTCCATCCGGTGAAGATATAAAATTAAAAACAACAAATGAAATAAATATAGAAATTAAAGCAATGAACAAGTCAGAAACAATTAAATATCTTTCAAAGAATTATAACATTGCACCAGTTGAATTAAATGAAATTTTAAATGACAATAGGGAATTAATTAAAAGTGTGTTTAATAATTATAATTTACCAGAACCTGGGTTGAAATATATATCTGAAAAAAACACCTACATAGTGTCAAATAAGGGTGAAAATATTTTTAAAACTTTTGAAAATATTTATGCCACTATATACGAAAAAAAAGAAATTGTAAAAGAAAGTAAAAAGAAAAATAAAATTATAGACATACTTACAGCTCAAAAAAGCAAAAAAGAAGAATTTGAAAACAACATTAAACAATTTGATGCTGAGGGTGAATTTATATACACTAATTTTGCGTTAGTAGATGCAATTAATATTCAAATTAAAAAAGCACTAGATCAAAAAACACCTGAAAAAGAAATAATTGCTAAAATAAATACTTTTTTTAAAAATAAAAAAATAAAATTAAAAATAAATAAAATAAATCAAAAGACTAAATTATACGAAATTGAAAACTTAGAATAAAAATAACTTTTTTTTAAAAATAGAAAATAAAAACAAATAATAAAAGTATTATTTATTCTTTTTTAACTTGTCCTTCATCAATGATGAACACATCACTAACAGCAAGAACACTACTATATGGTATTTCAAGCATATTGCCTTGTAAACTTAACTTTTGAATAAATGCTGAGGCAGGATCTACTTCAACTAAAATAGATTCGATTTCTCCAGAGGTTTCATTAACCATTAAATCAATTAAACGACCTATATTATCTCCTCTATTTGTAATTAATTTCTTTGTTGCAAGTTGTCTTGCTATTGCGTATTTATACATGTTTAATTCCTCACTTTAATTTAAAATCTAAAAATTATATTAATATATTAGAGAACATATTTATAAATCAATCGGTTTTAAATTGCAAATATATTTATAGTAAAGGTTAACTTATCAAACCAGGTCTGATTTAACCTAAAAAAATAAATTTTTTACCAGTTCATTAAAAACAAACGATTATAAACATTAAGGGGGATATTATAATTAAAGTGATAAACTATGGATACACAAATCTCAAATATAAGCAAGAAAGAAATTGCGGTTGCAATTGTATTTTTATTGATAGGATTATTATTAGGCGTATTTGTTTTTAGTAATTGTTTTGGAATTAATTCAAGAGATAACTCCACTACAAAAGAAATCACAATATTAAATAAAGAAATAAACAGTTGTATTGATCAATTAAATAATTGTGAAAATATAAATTCAAACTATACAACACCAATATTAAATTAAATAAGTATTTTGCCATCTTCTAAAATAAAATTCTTTTCAGAAATAGTTTTCGTAGCATCAGTACTCTTTTCTTTATACTTTATAGTTTTTTTTTTATCGTTAATACTAGTTACTTCACCTAAAAATAAGCCGTATTTTGAATAGACTGGTAATCCATTTAGCAAGGTTGAAATTCTAGTATTTACATCAAATAAAATTGTGAATCTACTTATTAATATCAATAATATAGAACCAGAAATTACAATCATTAAAAAATAAATTATATTTATATCTTGCATAATAAACTGAAGAGCAAAATCAATAATAATTGCAAAAATTAAAATAAAAAATATGGAAAATATGTTCTTTCCTAAATAATACATTTTTTTAAGATAAAATAAATCAATTATTGAACCTACCACTAATAACAAAAAAGCAATTACAACTTGTAAAAGAACTGCTCTTATCGATGAAACAATAGTAAATAACATATCAAAATATTGATTTTGGGCAAATAAAGTGAATCCCTTAACTATTGCAAAAATTATAAAGAAAATAAATGCTAAATAAAACGGCAAACTTATCCTATATATTGAAAATTTTTTAGTTAAATTTTTGCCAAATCTAATTAATTTTTCATCAAGACTAAATCCTTTAACTAAAAGGTACATACCAATTAAAAAAGCAACTAATTGTACTGCATATTGTTTTAAAAAAACAAATAATAATAAAATTATTGCAGGAATACCATAAACTATTCTTGCAAAGAAAGGATCACTTAATGCTCTCTTTATAGTATAAAAAGTACTTTCTAAACTTTTTGATTGTCTTACAATTATTGTTTCCTTAGATATGATAGGCACAAAATTTTGAATTAATGGTATTACCTGATCATCCTCAGCACCATCACTTACTATTACAGCGCCAGTTGCAGGGAAAACAGATAATACTTGTTTTAATTGTAAAGCAATACTCTTATCTGAAAATAAAAGATTAGATTTAGAATGACCAGTTAAAGTTGCAATTTCAACTTGTGTTTCAGATTCAAGTTTTTTATAAACCTTTATTGCACCAAAAATACAATTCGCATCAGAATCCTCAGGATCTGCTATTGCAAAATTTGTTGCAACTTTCAAATTATTTTTTAATCCAATTATAGGTCCGGTAACATTTATCTTTTCACCAATATCATTATCTCTATCAATGGATAAAACTAATATTTTTTCATGATCAGAAATATCTTCACTAATCTTTTCTAAATTAGTTATATCTTTAAGATCTATTTCTTCTGATTTTTTTTTACGTACCATAGCTAGTCCGAAATATATAATATAGAAAAATATATAAAACATTTGTAAATACAAATATATACTAAAACAGAAGATTTGATATTATGGATGGCTCTAAATTTAAAAATTTTATATTTTCAATGTTAATATTAATTATAATTGCAGCAGTGATAGGTTTAATCTATCTCGGCAACCAATTAAAAACAAGCCTAATATGGATATTTGGAATTTTTTTAATAATATATTTTATTTTTAAATTAAAAATAATTTTAACTTTAAAAGATTTTGAAAGAGCAGTAGTATATAGATTTGGAAAAGTAAGACGTGTTGGTGGGCCAGGATGGATATTTGTATGGCCATTAGTTGAAAAACCTAACATAGTAACTTTAAGGGTTGAAACAATGGATATACCTCCACAAAATGTATTAACAAAAGATAATATCCAACTTAAAATTGATGGAGTGTTATTTATTTCAGTTAGAAATGATAACGAAAGTATAATCAACTCAGTTGTAAGTGTTGAAGACTATAGAAAAGCAGCAACAATGTATGTTATTGCAATGCTTAGAGATGTAGTTGGAGACTTTTTGTTAACAGAAGTAATAACAAATATTGAAAAGATTAATAAACAACTAAGACAATCGCTTGAAAATATATCTAAAGAATGGGGTATAAAAGTAACCTCTGTTGAAATAACAGATGTGAAAATACCAGAAGATATCTTAATAGCAATGCACGAACAAAAAGCAGCTGTTCAGAAAAAATTAGCAGTATATGAATTAGCAGAATCAGAAAAAGCAAAAATACTTGCAGTAAAAGATGCTACTGATCAATTATCAGATAAAACAGTTATCTATTACTATCTTAAAGCTTTAGAAAAAATGGCTGAAGGACAATCTTCAAAAATAATTTTCCCAATGGAACTTACAAGCCTTTTAGGGAAAGTAACCTCTTCAATTGGAAAAACAACAGATGTTAAACAAATCGCAACTAAATTTAATGAAGATGATCTTAAAGGATATTTACCATTTATAAAAGCATATTTAAAAGATGAAAAAAATAAAAAATAAATTATTTTTTTAGTTTTCTTTTTTAAAAAAACTAAGAAACGCTTTTTCAAATTTATCTAACCTTTCAAAATTAATATCTATTTTTTTATTAGCCCTATCAATTATAAATTTAAGATAATCATCAGATACTAAAATATTATTATTTTCTTTTAAAGGAAGTGCCATATATTGTGTGCTGGTAACTTCTAAAATATACTTTCCATCATGAGCTGTAATTATACCTGCTTTTTTAAGTCCAAGTTGTTGACAAAAAGCTAAAAGTTCTTTTGCTTTAACATAATCTTTACACCCAAAATGAAAAATAAATGATTCAGTTTTAAACCAAATATCTCTTTCAGAAGAAGCATTTAAGTCAGCTTTAATTTCATCAAAAGTTACTTTTCGATGATATCTTTTATGAAAAGAAGATATTTTTTTATTTTCATATTCATCGGTTGCAAGTAACATTATTCGACCACAACATGAAGATGATGTAAATATATCTGGAATTTTAGTCACTTCTAAGAGAAAAGGAATTAAAATTTCATCCACTTTTTTTGTATCAATTGCTTCTTGTAATGTATTTGTATGATGTTTTTTTACCATATTATACTTTTGATCAACAGAATTTGAATTCATAATTTAAAACCTCTTTAATTTTTAAAATTAATAACATTTTTATATTTGTATAGTATATAGTATATGTACAAATAAATTAATAAAGATACTTGATAGATGATAAACCTATGAAACTGAAATATTTAATATTAATATTATTTATAATAAGCATATTTGCAGGAAATTTATATGCATTAAAAATATTAGAACCATTATCCAAAGATATTACAAATAACGACACAGTAGATCTAGGGTTTTTTTCAGCAGGGGAATTTTTCATGATTAGTTTCCTTCTTGAAAATAATGAAAACTATAATCAAATCACAGTTGCAAAAAACCAAATTAAAGATGTAATTATTGAACCAACTAAAAAAACTCAAGAAAGTATATTTACAATAATTAAACTTGATGAAAATTTAAAAGGACAATACACATTAAAGTTATTATTAACTTCGGAACAAGAAACAAAAGAAGTGCGATTAAATATGTTTATAACAGATAATGTAATTTATAGTAATTTGATAAATTATAATCCAGTTATAACTTATAATCAAAAAGAAACAATTATACTCAATTTAATAAACAAGTCAAACACAACTAAAAAAGTAATTATAAAATCAGACCTTCCAACAACTTGGTTTATAAATAAAAGAAATAAACTTAATAATTCATTTGAAATTATTTTATTACCAAATGCAATTTCAGAAAAATTATATGAATATTATCCAAAAGAAATTGGCCCAAAAGAAATAAATTTACAAATAAAAAGTGTATCAAATGAAAAAATAATTCAAAATATTATTAATTATAAATTAAATATTGTGGTTAAAAAAGATCTAAACTCAATTTATGGATCTAAAAAACATACATTTCCATTATTTAATGTAAACCTAATACCAATTTATTTTTTAAATAAAATAATTAAAATGATTTAAACTAATTTTACTTATGAACAAAAAACAAATTAAAAACATTAAGATATTTTTCAAAAATGTAGATTTAAAAAACATAAAATATAGAGAATTACAAAGACTAAAAGCAGAATTCGCTAAAAAATATAATTTATCTAAATTACCTCTTACTTCAGATATACTTAACACACTACATATTAAAAATCCAACAAATACATTTATCACTAAACCATCTAGAACCTTATCAGGAGTAACTATCCTTTCAATTATGACAAAACCACATGTGTGTCCAGGGAATTGTATTTTTTGTCCAAACTTTAAAAATACTCCTAAAAGCTACACAGGTTTTGAACCTGCTAGTATGCGAGGAAAATTAAATAATTTTGATCCATATAAACAAATAAAAGATAGAATTAAACAACTTGAAGCTATAGGACATCCTACAAACAAACTTGAATTAATTGTGATGGGGGGAACGTTTCCATCAACAACTCTAAAATACCAAAATGAATTTATAGTAAAAACTTTCCAAGCAATAACAAACTCTAAAAGCAAAGATTTGAATTATTTAAAAAAATTAATGATGAAATCAAAAAAAAGAATGGTTGGATTAACTTTTGAAACAAGACCAGATTATTGTGATGAAAAAATAATCAAAAGACTTCTTAATTTTGGAGGAACTAGAGTTGAACTTGGAGTTCAAACAACCTATGACAACATTCACATTTTTGTTAAAAGAGGACATGGAATAAAAGAAGTTATTGAAGCAACTCAAAAATTAAAAGATACTGGATTTAAAGTTTTATATCACATGATGATTGACTTACCAAAAAGCTCAATTAAAAAAGATCTTAAGGCCTTTAAAGAAATTTTTAAAAATCCTAATTATTGTCCTGATATGATTAAAATATATCCATGTTTGGTTACTGAACACACAGTTCTTGAAAAAATGTATTATGCACAAAAATACATACCACATACAGAAAAAGAAATAATAAACCTAATTGCAGACATTAAGGAAATTGTACCTAAATGGGTTAGAATAATGAGAGTGCAAAGAGATATTCCAGCAACCAAAATACTTGCAGGTATAAATAAAAGTAACCTAAGACAAATGGTATTTAAAGAAATGAAAGAAAGGGGTACAAAATGTAATTGTATTAGATGCTCTGAACCTAAAGAGAAAATTACTGAAATTAAAAAATATTCAATTAAAAAAATAAAATACAAAGCATCAAATGGAACCGAATATTTCATATATGCAGAAAAGAATGATTATCTATTAGGATTTATTAGACTTAGAATACCTTACAAACCATTTATTAAAGAAATAACTAAAACAACATCAATTGTTAGAGAACTTCATGTTTATGGACAGGCCACTGAATTTAAGGATAAAAATATCCAACACAGAGGTATTGGTAAAAAACTATTAACAATTGCAGAAGAAATATCTCTTGAAGAAAACATGACACACATAGCAATAATAAGTGGAATTGGAGTTAGAGAGTATTATAAAAAACAAGGATATAACCTAAAAGGCAACTACATGGTAAAAAAGATTTAATATGACCGATAAGAAAGAGAGACTAGTAGAAATAATTGAAAAAGAACCAGAATTATTAAAAATTCTAAATTCAAAAGAACATATACAGGTTTTATTGGAAATTAATAAAAAACCTCAAAAACATCAAGAATTGAAAGTTAATATATATTTTAAAAATGTATCTATTCTATATAATATATTAGATACACTTGTTCAAAACACACTTATCAAAAAAATTGAAATTGATGATGAGTCAACATACTATCTTACAGAAAAAGGAGAAGAATTTGTGCAAGTATATCAAATAGCAAAAGAAAAATTTAATTTAAACGGTGGTGAATAAATGAAAACATTTTTAGGAATTTTAAGTACAGGAAAAGGTACTTGGGGTCAAGTAGCACACATAATAGATAATAATGAATATGAAAATGTATATTTAATATCAAACGAATGGGCACAAGATAAATTTACTTGCTCTAAAAAAGTAAATTGGATAATAATTGACCCAAGAAAAGGTTTTAGTGAAATAGTTGACGACATTGAAAAACAAATGCCTAAAAACCTTAATGATATTGAACTTAACCTCCACTCTGGAAGCGGAAAAGAACACAGTGGTATTTTATCAATATTATTAAAAAATAAAATTAAATTTAAAATAGTAACTATAAATGCAGAAGGTATTGTTAGATACTAATACGGGAGTTTAAACTATAAGTGAAAAATAAAAAATATTTAATTATATTTTTATTGATTATTTTAGTAAGTATTTCAGGTTGTGTCGAATTAATTACCACTCAAGAAAAGCAAGCTTGTCTTGCTTTAACTCATTTTTCATCAACATCTATAGAGGGATGTCTAACGCAAAAATCTTGTTACGCCCAAGTAGACTCTATTGGATATTATTCTAGTAAGTATTTACCCTATAGTATCCACAATACACTTTTAGCTTATCAAAATCACATTGCCTCTAGCTATTTTTATTACACAAAAACAACTAAACTATTAGATAAAATAAATAGGGCCTGCCAAAGCAATAAACCAAAAGAAATTTTAGATAATCTGAATTTATCTAGGTTCTATTTTGCAGAATCATTCAAATATATTGATAAAACATCAAAAGAAAGTATAAACTTAATTACAGCATATGCCATTTATTTAGAAAAACAAGAAATTAATTTAATTCCAGAAGAATTACTTTATGATGATTATATACTACTTAATCAAAATTTAAATGACTTAAAAGAAATCAAAAATTCTACCTCTTATATATCTAAATTAAATACAGAAATTAAAAACTTATATGATTACGCTAAAGAAATAGGATTTAGATCTAATTATATTAAAAAAGAAAATATAAGTGATCTATCTGCATATTATTTAGAAATTTACGAAGAAGAGACTAATTCCTTTGAAGTTAATATACCAGAACTTTTTGGAATAGGTTATTTTGCACTTAACACTGCATCAAATATCATGGATTTAAAACGAATAAATACACTTGCAAACAAATTAGATGTATATAATTATTATTTACTAACAGATAAATTTATTGGCAAAGAAAATTCACTTGCTATTGAATTAAAGAATATAAATAACAGTTTAAATGAAAATTTAGATGAAGTATTTGCAAAAATAAAAATATTAGAAGAAGAAATTGAAATTGATGAAAATTATTTAAGTGACAACAGTAAAACCCAATATTATATAAATAAAAATAATTTTGCAGAATCAAAAACTAGTTTTGGTGCATACTTATCTAGTTTAAAAACTATTAAAAATGAAATAAGTAAAAACAAATTAAACGAAGATACCCAAAATAATGTTAATTCTATTAACATGTTAGAGTGTGATTTAATAATAGATTACGCAAAAGAATATACTAGCATTTATTTTAAAACAAAAATTAATGATTATCAAAAAACAAATAATTTAATAAAAAAAATGAAATTTTGTGAAGACATTAACAAAGCACTAAATAATCCAGAATGTAATAAACAACTTGAATTCTTTCTTAAAACAAATGAGGCTGAAACAAAAGATTTTGAGTTACTTATGATTGATGACAACAAACAGTGTGTAGAAGTAGTAGGAAATATTAATTATATACTTACAACTAATGAAAAAATAACTCTATTATCTGAATTAATAAAAACCGAAAATATAAAAATTAAAGAAATAAATATTTTTTCGCAAAACTATATTGTAAAATCAGATTTAATTAAAATTCATACATATTTAACTAAATTACAAGATCAAAAAAATATCGAAAAAATAATTGATATAGACTCTAAAATTACAACACTTATTAAAAATGATAATTTATTAAATGAACTTGCAAAACAAATTATAAAAAACAACTTAGACTACATTCATATAAATCAAAATAACTTAATTATTAAAAATCCATTTTCATTTAAATTAGAAACTATAACTTTATCAAACCCATATACACAAATTACAAGCAATAATAATAAACTAAAAATAACATCTACAAAAATACAATTAGAAATATTGTTTTCTGGTGAAAATTATTTTAATATAAATTATTTAAATGAAAAAAAAATAACTTATTATTTAAAATATTTAGGAATAGATGATGCAATTGTAGAAATAGATATAGAAAATACAGTTGAAGGAATTAAAGATGAAATAACTTTTTTACCAGAATTTAAAACTACAGATCCAAATATTTTTTTAGAGGATAATGTAATTAAATACACTACAAAAAAGAATAATAAAATATATCTTACAGGTACAATATTTGAAACACTTAAACAAATATACATTGAAGAACTCACCCTAGATAAATTTATTATTATAGAAAAATACACTCTTAAAAACTTATTCCCAAAAGATATTAATCAAAAACTAAATTTAATGAATTATAAAGAAGATGAACTAGCTATTATTTTTGAAAATAACAAAGAAATTAACCCAATAATAGAAGGAGATAAAATAAAAATAAATTTAACACTTAAACAAGATAAAACTACTCAAATCAATTTACAAAAAATGTGTGCTAAATCAAAAGTATATAATGAATTAGATAATTATTTATTAGAAATTCAAAAATTAAATTTAAGTGTGTTTGAAAATATTAAAAAAGAAGTACAAGCTAACTTCACACTAGAAATAAGTTTTAACTTAAATAAAGAATACACTCTAAACGAAATAAAATCAATGTACACAAAAATACCTAAATTACAATTAATCCAAAAAAAATATTATTTGTGTGAAACTGCTGAAACAAAATATTTTATAAATTATAATAAAATAGATCAAAACAAACTATCAAATATAGAAAAAGTAAAATTAGTTAATATTAATAATAACAAATACAAAAACATTATTTTTTATGAAATTCAATTAAATGAATTTATTGAAGAAGTAAATAATCGTGAAAAAAAATATATTAAATTTAAATTTGAAGAAAATATAACACAACTAGAATCTCAAAAGGAACTTATTAATAAATATAACTTAACAACAATCAATATTGATGAATTAATTAAAACCACAGATATAAATAACATAACAAAAATAATATCAGATAATTTGAAATTAAAATCTGATCAAATATATTCATTGATAGACCCAATCACAAATGGATTGGACACTAGACAAATTACAGAACTAATTACAAAAGTGTATACATTATATGATGATTATACTTTGCGAGATCTCTATAGTTTAAAATATTATGCAGGAATTACAGAAAATGATGCTAAAAGGCTTGAAAAAAATATTGTATTTATAGATGGAGTTTTATTAAATAGAGAATTAACTAATTTTAAAGAAAATTATGATAACCAAAAATATGCTGCAGCTATAGATTCTATTTCTACAGAAACAATAAATAGAATTAATAAAATTAAAGCCGATATTACTATTTTAGAAGTAGGTTTAAATATTATCAAATCAGATGCAAAAACAGAAATTAGTAATTATCAAAAAACCTCATACGATAAGGAAATTTTAGAACTTGCAAAAAACAACTATGATAACGAAAAATATCTAAACACAATAGTTTTATTAAAAAATAATACAAAAAAAAATGATATTTCAAATAAACAATTAAAACCAACATTAATTAGCATAGTCATAATTATTTTATTTTCTGGAGTATATATTTACTTAAGATTAGATAAAAAAGAAAAATCTCAAAATCAAAAAAACAAAAAGAAAAAGATAATCAGACACTAATTCTAAACAAAAATAAGATAATTATATAAATTAATAGATTGTAATATATATGGTGAAGAAATATGCTTAAAAAAATTATATTTGTGCTATTTAGTATCTTAATATTAGGGACTGTTATTCATGGAGCTATTTTAGATGAAAAAACACTTTCAAGTATCACTCCAGGTGACCTAATAATTAATAAAGGTGATTCAATTTGTAAAAATTATGATTTTTCCATAAATAAAATTGATGATAAATCTAAAGCATATTTCCAATTAATATTAAAAAATTATATTCCAATTACAAAAAATGTAAAAATTAATTTTAAATTAAATAATAATGATTTAAATAGTATTGAAAATAGTGCAATTCTAGAAAAAAATATAATAGAATTAACAAATATTAA
>Ga0307992_1001423_pt1 | contig 14124 bp, 10 predicted proteins | sample EllFjometagen133_FD_203162 | JGI IMG/M metagenome (GOLD analysis project Ga0307992, IMG submission 203162) | Marine microbial communities from Ellis Fjord, Antarctic Ocean - #133 | ecosystem: Environmental > Aquatic > Marine > Unclassified | place: Southern Ocean | collected 2014-10-08
ATATAATATAATATAATATAATAATAATTTAAGAAATAATAAAAAAAGATAATAATAATATAATAATAATTTAAGAAATAATAAAAAAAGATAATAATAATATAATAATAATTTAAGAAATAATAAAAAAAGATAATAATAATATAATAATAATTTAAGAAATAATAATTTAGATAATAACTTGTTTTACTTTATAACCATTTTTCCATAAGAAATAGTGGTGTCCTTCTTTTTTAGTAGTCATAATCATTTATATAATATTTTAATTTTTTCCCATCGTGGAAAAAAGTATTAATCTATTCTCCATAAGAAATAAACGTGTGGGGGTAATTAAATGAGTAATGAAATTTCGCAAATCTTTGATTCTTTTGATAAGAATCTTATTTTTAAAGATAAGTTTATTTTGCAATCTAATTACCAACCTGAAAAGATTTTACATAGGGGGGAACAAATTAAACAAATTGCTTCTATTTTAGCTCCTGTTTTAAGAGGTGAAAGGCCAAGTAATTTATTTTTATATGGTAAAACTGGTACAGGAAAAACATTGTCTGTTTTGTATATTGTTGATGAGCTTTTAAAAAGATCTAAAGATTCTGGATTTAAATTAAGAATAGAGTATCTAAATTGCAAATTAAAAAAAGTTTCAGATACAGAATATAGGATTTTGGCCGAATTAATTAAAAAATTAGGTGGAGAGGTTCCTTCTACAGGTTTGCCTACTCAGGCTGTTTATAGCCGTTTTATTGATTTAATTGATTCAGAAAAACAATTAGTTGTTTTAGTTTTTGATGAAATTGATCAGGCTGTTAAAAAAATTTCTGATGATTTTTTATATAGTTTAATTAGATTAAATTCTGAACTTACAAATGCTCAAATTTGTATTGTTGGTATAAGTAATAATTTAACTTTTTTAGATGATATAGGTGCAAGAGCTAGGTCTTCATTAAGTGAAGAAGAAATTGTTTTTCATCCATATAATGCATTACAATTACAAGATATATTAAAAAAAAGATCTATTGAAGCTTTTAAGGAAAATGTTCTTGAAGATGGGGTTATTTCTAAATGCTCGGCTTATGCAGCAAGAGAGCATGGAGATGCTAGAAGAGCTCTTGATTTATTAAGAATTGCTGGAGAGTTAGCTGAAAGAAATTCTAGTAAGAGGGTTTTTTTAAAACATATAGATGAAGCTAATGATAAAATGGAGAAAGATAAAATTTTAGATATAATTAGTTCAGAGCCAAAGCAATTTCAACTAGTTTTAAATTCAATAATTTCCTTGACTGAGAAAAATAATAAAAATTCAATTTTTACTGGAGATGTTTATAATCTTTATCAAGATTTATGCCTTAAAAACAAATTAGAGATTTTAACACAAAGAAGAGTTAGTGATATTCTTCAAGAATTTGATATGTTGGGAATTATTAATGTAAAGGTTATTTCTAAAGGTAGAGGGGGGAGAATGCGAGAGATTAAATTAGCCATAACAGATCAAATCATTATGAAAGTAAAAGAAATCTTAAAAAATAATTTAGATTATTGTTAAATTTATCATGGAAAACAATGAAATTTTGAATTTTTGTATAAAAAAGGGTTTGTTACTTGATAAAGAAGTTTTAAATCTTTTTAGTGATGTAACTGATATTAATTCAGTTAAATTAATCATAGAAAGTATTAAAGAGAAAACACAACAAAGAGTGATTACAAAAGATATTTTTAATAATAATTCTTTATTAAGCATTTTTTCAGGATTACCTAAAGAAAATCAGCAAAATTTAGAAAAATTAAAGATAAAATTAGGTTTAAACATAGAAATTTCTAAAGAATTTATTCCAAACTCATTAGAAAATCAAAAAAAAGAATTTTATGATGATAAATCTCTTGTTAAAATTATTAATCCTCCTTTTTCAAAGAGTAAAAAACTTTCTGTTGGTGATTTTGTCAGTTATTTTAGAAATAGGTTTTCTGAAATGAGGGTTTTTTTACAAGAGCATCCAGAATTAACAAATCCTATTTCAATAAATAAACTTTCAAATAATCGGCAAACTTCTTCTCTTATTGGAATTGTTTCATCTAAAAATTTAACTAAAAATAAAAATCTTATTTTTGAAATAGAAGATTTAACTGGCAAAATTAAAATTTTAATAAATAAAAATAAAAAGGAACTTTATGAAAAAGCTCAGGAAATTACCCTCGATTCAGTTATTGGGTTTAAAGGTTCTGGAATGAAGGAAATTTTTTTTGCTAATGATATTATTTTTCCAGAGATTGTTCTTCCAGAAAGAAAAAAAGCTTTTGTTGAGGAATTTGCTTTGTTTATTGGAGATTTACATATTGGAAGTAAAACATTTATGGAAGAAGAGTTTTTGAAATTTATTAATTATTTAAGAGGTAAAGTTCCTGGAACTGAAAAAGAAGTTTCTAAAATAAAATATCTTTTTATTGTAGGGGATTTAATTACAGGAGTTGGTGTTTATCCTGGGCAGGAAAATGAAATTTTGTTTTCTAATTTAGAATCTCATTTTGAAAAAGCTGCAGAACTTTTAAGTAAAATTCCTAAAAATATTCAGATAATTTTTTGTCCTGGAAATCATGATGGGGTTAGGCTTATGGAACCACAACCTATTTTAGATGAGAAATATGCCTGGCCGATTTTTAATTTAAAAAATATTACTCTTACCACAAATCCAAGTTTAATTAATATTGCTTCAAGACAGGACTTTGGGGGGTTTAATGTATTAATGTATCATGGTTTTTCTTTTTTTTATTATGCAGATAATATTTCTTCTTTAATGATTCAAAAAGCTGCACATAAACCTGAATTAATTATGAAATATCTTTTAAAAAATAGACACCTTGCTCCCACACATGCCTCAACACAGTATTTTCCTTGTGAAAAAGACAGCCATATTATAAGGGGCATACCTGATATTTTTCTTGCAGGACATACTCATAAAAGTGCAGTTAGTTATTATAATAATATTCTTTGTATTAGTGTTGCTGGATGGGAAGGAATGACTGATTATATGGAAAAAAGAGGAGCACAGCCTGATTTTTGCAAGGTCCCTATGTTAAATCTAAAAACAAGAGCAATTAAAATTTTAGATTTCGAATAAAGATTATCTTTTAGTACAAATATATCTAAAAAGAAATTTGATATATTATTATAATAAATAAGATTTACTAAAAATGCCCTATACAGAACAAATTGAATATCATTTCAAAAATCTTGAAAAAGATGTTAAGAAGGTTTATGAAGTAATTGATAAAGCTAGGAAAAAAGGATTTGATCCAAGTACAGAAGTTGAAATTCCCCTTGCTATGAGTATGGCTGAAAAAGTTGTTGGTTTAATTTCTGTTGTTTATCCTCAATTAAAAGATAGTGGGGTTTCTAAAAGAATCCTTGAATTAGAAAAAGAACATGGCAAATTAAATCCTGCTGTCAGTTTTAGGATTGCAGAGGAAGTTGCAAAACAAAAATTTTGTAAGTTTGAAGATTTATTACAATCGATTGAAGCAGGAATAAGAATTGGTTTTGCTTATCTTACTCTAGGTGTTGTTTCAAGTCCTATTGAGGGTTTTACTAAATTAAAATTAGGAAAAACAAAAAAAGGAGAAGATTATTTTATTGCTTATTTTTCTGGACCTATAAGGAGTGCTGGGACTACTGCTAGTTGTCTTGCATTGATGTTAATTGATTATTTAAGAGAGTTGTTTGGTTATTCAAAATATGATCCTACTGAAGAAGAAGTTAAAAGATATATTACTGAAAATGTAGATTATCATGAGAGGGTGACCAATCTACAATATTTTCCTACTCCTGAAGAGATGGAGTTTTTAGCAAAAAATCTTCCTATTCAAATTGCTGGAGAACCCACAGAAAAATTAGAAGTTAGTAATTATAAAAATTTGGAAAGAGTTGACACAGATTATATTAGGGGAGGAATGTGTTTAATCTTTTCTGAAGGACTTGCACAAAAAGCTGCAAAAGGATTTAGATTTTATAAAGAACTTAAAGGAAAAAAATTCAATTTAACTGGATTTGATTTTTTAGAGCAATATTTAGATTTGCATAAAAAAAGAGATACTGGGAAGGCTAAATCTGTTAGACCTACTTATATTAATGATTTAGTTGCAGGAAGACCTATTTTTGGACATCCTTCAATGTCAGGGGGATTTAGATTTAGATATGGTAGGGGAAGGGTTAGTGGTTTTAGTGCAGTATCATTAAGTCCTGAAACAATGGCTATTGTTGATGAGTTTATTGCTATAGGAACTCAATTAAAAATTGAAAAACCTACAAAGGGTTGTATAACCACTAGTTGTGATTGTATTGAGGGGCCAATTGTTAAATTAACAAATGGTAGTGTAAAAAAAATAACTTCGGTTGAAGAAGCAAAACAAATTTATTTTGATGTTGATGAAATAATTTATTTAGGAGATATTTTGTTTCCTTTTAGTGATGTATTAAATAGAAATGCAGATTTAATCAAACCAGGTTATGTTCAAGAGTGGTGGAATTTAGAATTAAAAGAAAAAACAGGGGGCAATGAAGAGGGTGTAAATTGTTTTAATATTTCTTTTGAAAAAGCAGTTGAATTAAGTGAAAAATATAAAATTCCTTTACACCCTGATTTTATTTTTTATTGGACAGAGATTAGCAATGCCCAGTTTTTTTCTTTAATAGATTGGCTTGCACATTCTAAGATTGATGAAAAAATAATCTTGCCTTATGGAAAGAATGAACAAGAAAAATTTGAGATTGGAAAAAGAGCTCTGGAGCTTTTAGGTGTTGAACATTTAGTCACAATAGAAAATGTTGTTTTAAATGAAAATGAAAGTAAAATTTTATTATCTAATTTGGGAATTGATGTAAGTATTTTAAATAAAAAATGTTTTCTTAAGGATTTTTTAAAAGCAAAAAATTTTGATAAATTTAATAATTTAGAAAAAGAAAATTCTATTTTAGAGATAGTTAATTCAGTTTCTAATTTTGAGATTAAAAATAAGGCAGGAGATTTTATTGGTGCAAGAATGGGTCGTCCTGAAAAAGCCAAATTAAGAAAATTACAAGGTAGTCCAAATTTTCTTTTTCCTGTTGGTTCTGAAGGGGGGAGATTGAGAAGTGTTCAGACTGCTTGTGATGTTGGAAAAGTTAAGAGTGATTTTCCAATTTATTTTTGTGAAAAATGTAATCAAGAGACTATTTATCCTTCTTGTGAAACTTGTGGAAATAAATGTAAAAAAATGTTTTATTTTCCTGAAACAAATGAAAAATCTTTTGAAAAATTTATTAATGAGAAACAAGGTTTTGATTTTTCTAGGAGGGCCATTGATATTAATCATTATTTTGATAGTGCTGTTAAATATTTGAATTTAAATAAAAGTGAAATTCCTTTATTAATTAAGGGTGTTAGGGGAACTTTTTCAAAGGGGCATATTATAGAAAATTTTGCCAAAGGAGTTTTAAGAGCAAAAAATAGTTTGCAAGTGAATAAAGATGGGACTATTAGGTATGATTGTACAGAATTACCTTTAAATTGTTTTAAGCCAATAGAAATTGGAACCAATATTGAGAAATTAAAAGAACTAGGTTATGAAAAGGATATTAATGGGGATAATCTTGTTGATAATGAGCAAATTTTAGAATTAATGCCCCATGATGTTTTATTGCCTGATTCTCCTACATCTCCAAGTGAGAGAGCTGGAGATGTTTTTATTGATATTTGTAATTTTGTAGATGAGCTTTTAGAGAGATTTTATAAATTAGATTCTTTCCATAAGATAAAGAAAAAAGAAGATTTAATTGGGCAGTTAGGTGTTTGTATGGCTCCCCATAATTGTGCAGGAGTTATCTGCAGATTTATTGGTTTTGCTGAGGCATTGGGTTTATATGCGAGTCCTTATATGCATGCTGCCATTAGGCGTGATTGTGATGGGGATGAAGCTGCAATTATGTTATTATCTGATGTTTTGTTGAATTTTTCTAGATCTTTTTTGCCTGAGCATAGAGGTGGGACACAAGATGCACCTCTTGTGTTAAATGCAAAAATTAATGCAGGGGAGGTAGATGATCAAATTTTAGATTTTGAAGCAACTCCTGATAGAACCTATCCTCTTGAATTATATAAACTTGCTGAACAAAGAAAGCATTCTTCTGAGGTTAAAGGAATAAAAACAATTAAACAACTTTTGAAAGAAGATAAAGATCCTTTTGTAAATTTGGATTTTACTCATGATACTTCAAATTTTAATAAAGGTGTTAATCTTTCTAATTATAAAAAATTAGCAACAATGGCAGAAAAAGTGCAGCATCAGATGAATTTAGTTGAAAAAATAAGGGCTGCAGATGTAAAAGATACAGCCAAATTAATAATTGAGAGGCATTTTATAAGGGATATGAGGGGTAATTTAAGAAAATTTTCTATGCAAGGTTTTAGATGTGTTGGTTGTAATGAATCTTTTAGAAGACCTCCATTAAAAGGGGTTTGTCCTGTTTGTGGAGGAAAAATAATTTTCACAATTCATGAAGGTGGAATTAAAAAATATTTAGATATTGCAATTGAGTTGGCACAAAAATATGATTTATCTCCCTATTTAAAACAAACCCTTGAATTAACCAAAGAAACTATTGATAGTATTTTTGGAAAAGAACTTGAAAAACAAGAAGCTTTGGGAAAGTGGTTTTAAAGAATTTTTAAATTTTATTTATTTATAATTTGTTGGTATCAAAAGACTTTTATATTGTTTTTATTAATCTATTTATCATGGAAGGAGATAATGATTCTTTTCAAGAGAATACTTCTAGTTTATCTAATTCTCAAATTCCAAATCAAAAATTAGAAAAAAAAATTAATATATTTGTAATTATCCTCTTTGTTATTATAGGAGGGATAGTACTTGGTCTTGCTGTGTTTTTATTTACTAATTTATCTTTAGATAAAATTTCAGAAGATGATTTTTCTGAAGGGGTTAATTTAAATTTGGGAGAAAATAAAAAAGTTGCATTTATGTTTGATAAAACTAAACAAACAATAACAATTGATTCTATAAATAGAGCTTCAATAGATTTAATTTTTCCTGATAATTCTATTAAGGTAAATATACATGTAGAAGAAGAAAAGAAATTTGATCTAAATGGGGATGGTTTTTATGATCTGTCAATAAGATTAAGAGATATAAAAGATGGAATCTCTAAGGTTTATATTAAGAAAATTAATGAGGAAATTAAAACTTAGTTCGGGAATAAATTCTTAAAAAAGATATGGAAGAATTGTTGGTGCGTTACATCTTGCTCCTATAATTTTACAATAAATAAAGCAAAATTGTAGGAATTAATAAACAACCCATCATATTTGTTCTTCTAACTCCTAGTGAGATTGAGTAAAGTCCTGTGATTGTTGAAATTAGAAAAACAGCAAAACCTAATAAATTAGATATAATTAAAATTATTATTGATAAAAAAATTAAGGTGATTATTGAAATTTTTGTATAGTTTATTTTTGAAATTTTGTTTGAAAAAAATTCAGCAAGTTTTTTTGTTATAAAAAAAGAAATTATGCCTGTTATTAAAATCATAATTAAGATTAATATTAGGATTTCTAAACTGAAATTTCCTGTTATTTCTTTAATTGCTACTGCTGCTCCTGTTCTTGTTTTTGAAATTAAATAAAGAGAGATAAATGAAAATCCCATAACTAATGTATTTGTTGCTCCAAGCAAAATAAGAAAGCCTTTGTTATCTGTTTTTGAAATTGTATTGCCTATTATAGCTGCCTGCCCACTTCCAAGTCCTGGAAGAAAACTGCATAAAGGGGAAGCAAATAAAGCCCCTATTAAGGGTTTTTTCATTTTTTTTAATTTAATATTTTGTTTTAAAATTTTTTGTTTAGGAATTTTTATCTTATTTTTTATGCTTAATATTAACATAGAACTTCCAAATAATCCTGTAAGTAGTGGAAAAAGAGGTTCTTTTAATTCTGTAATATTTAATACACAATACCCAAGAAATCCTGTAAGAAATATGACTTTTATTGAATTAATTTTATTTTTCTCAAGAGAAATTAATATTCCTAAAACAATTATTAATAAAAATGGAATAAAATTTTCTATATACTTGTAAATTTTCGGAATTATTATAATTGATGGAAATGAAATTAAAATTAACATAAAAATTGCTGCTAAACTACCATAAGCAGTTAGAATTATTGCTTCATATCCCTGACCTTTTTTTAATAATTTATGTCCAGGCAAAATACTTAGTTCAGTGTCTGTGTCAGGGCAGCCTAAAAAAATTGAAGGGATGAAATCCACAAAAGTGTGAGTTATTGCCATTGCAATTATAAATGAAATAAGGTATATTGGTTGTATAAAATAAATTACACTTAAACTTAGAGAGACTAAAATTGCTCCAATTAGGTTTATATGTATGCCTGGAATAAGGCCTGTAATTGTGCCGGCGAAAATTCCAAGGAAAAGAGATAAGATTATTTCAATGAGCATTTTATTATGTTGGATTCCCGGAACTTCCCAAACTTTTAAGTTTTTGGTTAACTTGTTCATGAATTTTGAACTGGTTCCTTATTTAGTTTTCTTAAAAATAATAATATTATGTTTGATTATATTACTCTTTACATGTTTGCTAACACTTTTTCCCCAAATAGATTCAATTGTTTGTTTTGCCAGCTGGAAAGAATTGAATTTAAAATAGATATTTAATTTTGTCATTTCCCTGAAACCTTTTTTCTTTAACCATTCATGATACTTTTTTGTTCTTTTGATATGTCCTCTCATTTCTTCGAATTCCCCTTTAGAATCATTTTCAATAATATAAATCGTTCCAGATTTTTTCAAAATTCTCTCGGCTTCTTTTAATGCTTTTGCCTTCCTTCTTAAACCAATAATAGTGCTTATAACCCAAGTCGAAATGACTATATCTACAATTTCTGATTTCAGCGGAATTTTTTCAGCGGAGCAGTTAATAAACTTGATCTTCTTGAATTTCTTTGTTTTGTATTTTGCTATTTTTAATTGCTGTTTTGATATATCTAAACCAAGATACTCTTTTGAAATTGGGGCAAGTAAAGAAGCATATCTTCCATTTCCACAGCCAACATCAAGAACTATCTTGCCCTTTATTTTTGGCTTAAGAAATTTGAATATTTTTTTCTGATAATCTTCTGCTTTACTGAACATTTCATAATAATTTGCTTCAGAGTGATAGCTTTTTGAACCTTCTATTAAACTTCCTTTTCTTTTTGCCATAAAAATTATATATTAGATTAGATTTAAATTTTTTCTTTTTGAAATGATTAATTCTATCGCCTTGCTTTTTGGCTTTTAGGTATATTGGAATTGTTTTCTTTGTTTTACTTTTGTTTTGTGTAATGCATTTTTCATTATTTTGCTGAAATTGTTAGTTTGATTAAAGTATTGTGTGCTTGAACGCCAGGGGGTAATAGTCCAGGAAGTCACACCAAGCAGTAGAGCGATTAAAAGGGCTAATAACATAATATTTGGGGGTTTCGGGAATATTTAAGGTTAATTGGGGTTACAATTAGTGTGGTGTAAACAGCACGTTTCCCGAGGGTGGTTTTTCGCGTTTTTATCGTCAGAAGAGGTGTTAAAAATTGAGGGTTTGAAAAACGGACGTTTTTAGAAGAATATCTTATCAATTTTATAGTAGTAACATAATAGAAAGGATTAAATATACAATATTCACTTAAAATTATAAGAAAATTATAACTTTTTTATGATGAAAAACAAAGAATATACGATTAGAAAAAAGATCGCGAGTCAAGGAGAAAACTCAATCATAGTCATACCTAAATTACTCAAAGGTGAACTAAAACCAAAAACCGTTGTAGAATTAAATATTAAGATTTTGGAGGAATCTGAAGATGTTTGATTGGGCATTAAAATACTTTCGAAAAAGAAGAGTTTATGAACTTCCTGTTTCCCAATTAGTTACAACTGCATTGAATAGGAAATCCCTTGATGCTCTTGTAAGCGGAATTGAATCAAGAAGAGATGTTTCAGATGTTAAGGCAGGAACCCCAGATAGTCAAAGATATATGGTAAAAATGCTTTCTGAAGAAGTAGAAAAACAATTTAGTGATGAACGTAGACCTTTAGTGGAATTAGTATCTAATGCTATTGATGCTAAACCTTCAACTTATGAAGGAGAATATAAAGTTCAGTTATCTTTAGGTAGAAAATCTTTTGAAGTACAAGATCAAGGAAATCCAATGACTTTACGACAGATGCTTACTACTTTAATTATTCCTTTTGAAACAAATAAAGATGCTCTTTTAGATATTGGAAGATTTGGAGTTGGCTTTTTATCTAATCTTCAGTACTGTCTTACTAATCCAGATAAAGGAAATGTTGTTGTCGAAAGTTCTGATGGAAAAAATACTTATAGATTGTCTTTTCAATCTTCAAGTCAAGATATAAGAGATCTAAGTTGTAGAATTGATGCAGTTGATGGGGGAACCGTGGGAACTAAGGTTAATGTTTCTGGGCTTACTATCCCAAAGAATATGGGGGATTATTTTAAAGAGTACTTTGGTTTTTTTGATTCCAAAAGAGCTATTGCTACGCTAAATGGAAGAGTTATAAATCCTCCAAATAGAAGTGGATTTACTGAATATAGATTCCCAGTGAATGTGTTTGTAAATGGGGAAGAAAAAGAACAAGAAGCAAGACTTGCCATATTTCATAAAGGAGATTTTGAAAGAAAAACACGTGATATAAAATATTATTCACAAGGAGTTTTTGTTTTAAGCGATGAATCTTTAGATGGGGCTCTAAAAATTGATTTCCCTTCAGCGGTTGAAGTAGTAGAAGGTAGAGATGAATTAAAATATAATGAAAATTTTAGTCGAGTAATGGATGTTGTGTGGGACAAAGTTTTAGATTATTGCAGAGATCATAAATCTCCAAAAGATCTAAAAGCCTTACAAAACCTTACATACTTTTTCAATTATTCTGCTGGAAATCGAATGAGAAATAAACTCTCTTTTAAAGATTTATTTTTTCCAAATATTTCTTATGCAATGGCATCATATGGTGAAGAATATAGAAGCACCTTAGCTTTTTTTGGTGATAGCATAGGGACAGAAATTTATTCGGAACCCAATTGGACAAGACAACAATTATGGTCTCCAGAATTTCTTGGATTTAAAGATCTGGTAGAAAGAGAAACTGAATTGACTAAAAGAGTGACAAAAGAAGAACTTGTTAATCCTACTGATGAATCAACGCCGAAATTATATAATGTAGATGTTTTAAGAAATGATTATGAATATTCTTTAGTTCAATTAAAACGATTTCAAGGAGGCAATTCTCCATTTTTATATGCAAATAATGGAACTGTTTGTGTAAATACGAATCATCCCTATTTTAGAACTGAAGGAGGTTTTACTTCGAAATATGGCTTAACCGCCTCTTTAGAAATGGCTCTTGGTTCAGGAGAAAGACAGATTGAAGAGAAATTAATCCAAGGAGGGAGAGAAAGATGAAAACTTCAGTTAAACTTCGGGATTTGGTAATGCTCCAAATGTTAGGACAAATAGAGGGATATATCTCTGGATTAAGTACAAATCAAGATTTAGAAGAATTAATTGAAGACACACGAGCTCAAGCAACAACTCCAGATCTTTTTGGGAGGGTTATCGATAGAACGGTTAATTCACAATTTGGATATTCAAATGCAGTTATAAGAGAACTTGGTCAAAATGCTATTGATTCTTATCCTGAAGGTGCTGTAAAAAAAGTAGAAATTACAACTAAAGAAAAAAATGGAACTACTCAATTAGCAGTAAGAGACTTAGGTAAGGGAATGAGCCCAGCAGAAGTAGTTAAGAATCTTCTTATACCCTATAACTCTGGTAAGGATCTTGATATAAGTAAAATTGGTGAGCATGGTATTGGGTGGTATTCTGTAATGGATTTAGCTGATAAAGTGCGTGTTTTTACTGGTAATGGGAGAAAAACTTTTACACAAGTTGAGAGAATAGAAAATGACTGGACAGCACATATTGAGACACAAGAAGGAAATATGAGGGGCACTAATGTTGTTGCTTATATGCCCTGTTGTAGAGCTGATGAAAGAGAACTTAGGGAAGGGGCATCAAAATTTATGGGTTTAATTTCCCCTGATGATGCTTTAGTAACATTTAATGGAGAACAAGTTAATACTTTATCACAAAGTTATAAACCCGGTGCAGAAACTAATATACATAATAAAGGAAAGGATCAAGCTTTGAGATTGAATTATACAACCAATCAACCTCCTGAGCCATTCTCAGATAGAATGGTTTTCACACAAAAAGGATTATATGTGTTAGAAAAATCTTCAATGTTTGACGATGAAACCATTCATTCAGATTTATTTGATTGTGTAAGAAATGCTGGTGTTAGTTTCTGGGTGGATTTGCCTACTAATGTTGGTTTAACTAAAGGAAGAAATGGAGTAGTTGGAAGAGATCAAAGAGTTATCGCAGACGCACTGCATCAATCCTTTGAAAATTATTTTTTAAATGTAGTATTAGATGATGATGAGTTAACAGAGAAAATTGATCATCAAATGTCAGATATAGTTCAAAAAATATTAGAAGCTGAATATAAAGAAAGTTCTGATCAAAATTCTGAAAACACAAAAATTCATGGCAAAGATTATGGGGGCAAAATATTTGCTGGCAAAAAATCTGGTTCTGAATTACAGATGAAAGAACAAGCAAGAAATTATTTAGATAATGTAAGAGGTTTCTCACGTGAATTAATTTCTAAACCTTTTATCCCAACAGAAATTGTTGTTGGAGAAGATAGGCAAAGAAGATTTTCATCCATAGAGCATTTAGTAGGAGCATATAGTAGGGATGAATTATTTAATCTCTCTCCTAACAGAACTAATTCTGATGGGATTTATGTACTAAAGATGCACGAGTTGGTTGGTGGACTTGTAAGACATTTAGATTCTCTTGCACCTCCAAAGGAAATTGAAATCGTAGGGTGCTATAGGGAATTACCAGAAACTCCTAGATTTAAAATAGCCCATACTCCTTTAAAGGTTTTTAGAAAGATAAGCGAAAATAAAGGTGGAATTGGTACAGAGTATCAAGCATTTTTAGATATTTCAAATTATTTAGATGGGGTAGTCTCTTCAGCTAATCGTATGTGGAAAACTGATGTTATGTTATATTTTGATGAGAAAGACGATGCCATAGCTCGTGCAAACAAATTAAGAATTGCATTCAATCTTGATTCCCCTGTAGTAAATGATTATTTAAATGCTATTGGATCAAGAGAATTGACTGAGAGCGAATCTATGAGTCTGGTTGATGTTTTAATCCACGAAAAGACCCATGTCGCCACAAAGCAATATGATGAACATGCTACTCATGGAGTCAGTTTTTATAGGACTAAACGAACATTAAGGCAAAAATTCCTGAACCATTGTCAGAGAAAGGGAATAGATGTTAGAAGAGAAGTTAATCAAAGGTTGGGAGACTATACTTTTGTTAATAGAATTAACACGGAAGCACTGGGCGAGTTGATAGCGAAATATTCTTAATTAGAATTATTAATTACCCTCCCAACACTTTAATCATTACAAAATCACTCCAGCTTAATTTTTCATGTTTTTCTTTTTTCATATAACTATCTTTTCTTTGTTTCATATGCTAAAAATACATTTTTAATAAAATTTGTGAAGAGTTAATAGAAGATTTGAATCCGCAGGGGAATCCTTAGATTAAGAATAGTTGAAAGAATTGCTTATGCTTTGTGGGATTTACAGAGGGTTACGTTCATTAAAAAAATTTATTCTTTTGAATAATATATTAAATAAAAGTTATAAAATAAAATTTTTTATTTTTTGATAATATGAAATTCTATTTTCATACTTGATTGTTTTTGCCCAGATATAACTTGGATGTTGAGAGTAATAAATCGGTATTTTTAATTCAAGTTTGCTAAGATGATTTTTTACAGGAGAACCAAAAGCAATTATTTTATGTGGTTTTAATTCTTTTATTTGTTTCATTAAATTTGGAATACAGTTTATATATTCCTCTTTATGAGGATTTCTGTCTTTTTTTAAAATTCCTTTAAAGAGATTTGTCA
>Ga0307992_1001424_pt1 | contig 14120 bp, 12 predicted proteins | sample EllFjometagen133_FD_203162 | JGI IMG/M metagenome (GOLD analysis project Ga0307992, IMG submission 203162) | Marine microbial communities from Ellis Fjord, Antarctic Ocean - #133 | ecosystem: Environmental > Aquatic > Marine > Unclassified | place: Southern Ocean | collected 2014-10-08
AAATTTTGTATCTTTTTTGAGAGTTTGATCCTGGCTCAGGATGAACGCTGGCGACGTGGATAAGGCATGCAAGTCGAATGCCACACCTTTTAGCTTTTGTGTTATAATATACTTATATATTACGTATATTTAATAAAAAGCAAGAAAAATAATAGAATTTACACTGGCTATACAAGTGATCTCAAAAAGAGATTTACCGACCATAATAATGGTAAATCATCTTATACCAAAAATTTGAGACCATGGGCTCTGGTGTATTATGAAGCTTATTTTTCTAAAATTGAAGCACAGAAAAGAGAAAGAAGTTTAAAGTTGAGAGCAAATGCTTGTGCTCAACTTAGACGGAGAATCAAAGCTTCGATAAATGAAAGTTAAAAGGTGTGGCATGGCAAACGGGTTAGTAACACGTAGGAACATACCTCGTTCTTGAGAATAACCCCGAGAAATCGGGAATAATACTCAATAGTCTCTTCGGAGTAAAGCTCAAGAAGACTATTTTCAAACTTAATTTTACTGCAAATCTATAATTTTAGTTAAATTTTCCAAAAATTTTTTTGAATTAGCTTCGGCTAGTTCTGCGAAAATTATTTGAAAAATTTATCAAAAAATTATTGATTTTCGTAACAAATTGAGTTTAAAAATAGTCTTCCTAGGCGGAATGAGAGTGGCCTGCGTCCTATCAGCTAGTTGGTGAGATAAAAGCTCACCAAGGCTATGACGGGTAGGGGGCGTGAGAGCGTGATCCCCAACATTGGAACTGAGACACTGTCCAAACACCTACGGGTGGCTGCAGTCGAGAATCTTCGGCAATGCACGAAAGTGTGACCGAGCGACGTCGCGTGCGGGATGAAGACCTTCGGGTTGTAAACCGTTTTTATAAGGGAGGAAGCCGTGCTTTGCTTTTGTTTAGCACGAAATCTTTAATTTTTTGTTTTTCTATCTATCTTTTGATGCCATGGAACTTTTTTGGTGTGAAAAATAGTAGAAAAATTTTGATTAGAATTTTCGTGATGAGTAAAAGTAAAGCACGGATTGACAGTACCTTATGAATAAGGGGTTGCTAATTGCGTGCCAGCAGCAGCGGTAATACGCAAACCCCAAGCGTTATCCGGATTTATTGGGCGTAAAGGGTGGGTAGGCGGATATAGAAGTCAATCGTTAAATCACTGAGCTCAACTCAGTAACCGCGATTGAAACGCTATGTCTAGAGATAAGTAGAGGTCAACGGAACTCATGGTGTAGCAGTGAAATGCGTTGATATCATGGGGAACACCAAATGCGAAGGCAGTTGACTGGGCTTTATCTGACGCTGAGCCACGAAAGTGTGGGGAGTGAAGGGGATTAGATACCCCCGTAGTCCACACCGTAAACGCTGTACACTAGACATTGGGAGTTTCGACCCTTTCAGTGTCGTAGCTAACGCGATAAGTGTACCGCCTGGGAAGTACGGCCGCAAGGTTAAAACTCAAAGGAATAGACGGGGATCCGCACAAGCGGTGGAGCATGTGGTTTAATTCGACACAACGCGAGGAACCTTACCAGGGTTAGTATTCTACTGCACGCCTTGAGAAATCAAGGAAGCCTACGAGGGTGTAGAACAGGTGTTGCATGGTTGTCGTCAGCTCGTGCTGTGAAGTGTTCCATTAAGTTGGGTAACGAGCGCAACCCCTATCGTGTGTTATACGTGTCACGCGAGACTGCCCAGCATTTTGCTCATTAACAATTGTTAGTGATTAAAATGCTGGGAGGAAGGTGGGGACGACGTCAAATCAGCATGGCCCTAGACACCCTGGGCCACACACATGCTACAATGGCCGATACAAAGGGTCGCAATATCGTAAGATTGAGCTAATCCCAAAAAGTCGGTCTCAGTTCGGATTGAGGTCTGCAACTCGACCTCATGAAGTTGGAATCGCTAGTAATCCCGAATCAGCCATGTCGGGGTGAATACGTTCCCGGATCTTGTACTCACCGCCCGTCACATCAAGGGAGCTGGAAGTGCCCGAAGGTCCTTCTTTTAATAGAGGGAACCACGGCAAGATCAGTAATCAGGATGAAGTCGTAACAAGGCATCCGTAGCGGAAGCTGTGGATGGATCACCTCCTTTCTAGGGAGATAATCGATGAATTCGAGAGACTTATTCGCTAAGTGAACCTACTCTGTAGGGCACTGAATGAGTTGAATTTATCCGACGGTCTAAACTCAAGTTTACTTGAGTGCAAGTCAAGGGTTTAATAGAACCTAGCTCTAGTCGCAAGACGAAAGCAAATCTATAGCCATATGGTTTGAGTACCAATATGCTGGTTTTTGTCCAGATTCGTCTGGGCAGGACTAACCGCAAAAGAGTTTGATGAAAATATATTTTTGTCATTCTAAATCTTGTATCTATTCAGTTTAAATAAAAACGCCAGAAATGGCGTTTTTGTTGTGTTTATGCTATAATAAAATACTTTATTAACTGGAAATAAAAAAATGACAAATTTAGAAATTGAAACTTTAAAAAAAAGAATAAATGACCTGGAAGAGTTCCTAAACAGTACTTCTTTTTATAGAAACGGTATATTTGATTGGATTGCGGAATGTGTTGCCTTGTTTTCTGAATTCGAGATGAATAATGAAGTTATCTCAGGTTTTATGAAAACTTTTGATTGCAATGATAATTTTGCTCTTTCTATTGGACCTTTTAAATATAGTAATAAAAATCGTGCTTATGTATTATTTAATTCTTTTGGTACTAAGAATTTAGAGAAAGATTATTATATTAGAATTGCATTTGTTTCTGCTAGAGCTATTTTAAGAAAAGAACATGCAAGGAAAAAAATAGTGCCCTATTTCTTAGTAGAACTTTTATCTGAAAGTATAAAATATTCAAATATTCATTCTTCGTTGGAATTGATTGAAAAAAACTATTCAGAGAGAAGTGCAGATAGTCTACTTAAAAATTCAATAGTATTATTGGAATCTATTTTAAATTTAGAAGAAACCTTGAGAGAAGAAAAATTAGCTCTTAAATTGGAAAAATTAATGGGAAATAAAAAATTAAGAGAAAAGTTTGGAGCTAGTCGCGATATTATTAAAGCTTTAAACAATTCAAGAGTTGTCAGGAATATTGAAGTTTCTCACAAAGATTTACCTTTGGAATATGATATCCCGTTTTTGGTAGTCTCTGGTTTCGCATATTTAGTAATTTTATTTTTAGAAATAGTCATTTCTACTGGTGATTTAATAGAGATTAAATCAACTTGACTTGCACTGACACGAAGCTAATCTGTGAGTGTCATGAAAACAAGCAATAAACTAACAATTCAAAGCGTTTTCGAAGAATATCTAATGTGGCTTCAAGTCGAAAGAAGATTCGCTGACAGTTCTATAGTTAGTTACCGTTCAAGATTAAAATGTTTTATTAGAGATGTTGGGGATATTCAGATAGATGAATTTACAATGGCAGATATTTTTAAGCTAAAAAAATTTTATTTAGGGTCTTTTATGTTTCAATTTCTTGGTAGGATTCTAAGGGAAATCGCTGACCGTTGGACCAATCGTTGGTCATTAGAAAGGCTCTTTTATTAACAAAAAAAGCTTCTTTTAGAGAACAAATTTGCTTCTTATCGAACCATTTAAATTCAAGGATACATTCTTTTAATTCTTTTTGTTTTTTGTTTGAGGATAAAGTTGGTTTTCCTTCTTTGATTGTGGCAATGAAAGTTATTTGAATTCTATTTTTGTCTGCTTTTTGAGAAAAATAAATAGCTAAGATATAATTCAAGTTTATTTTAACTCCTATTTCTTCCAAGCATTCTCTTTTGGCTGTTTCAAGAAGACTAGAATCAGCTTTCTCGTAAGAACCTTTTATTAAATTCCAAAGAGGCTTTTCTTTCTTTTGAAGTTTTTCTTTGATTAGTAAAATTTTTGAAGAATCTTCATTTTCTATTATTATTCCTACTTTTAATTTAGTATTCATGACAAAGTTGATTATTGATTTAAATTGATTATAATTAAAAACTAGCTTTTTGACAAATTTTGAAAGAAATAAAAGCAAATCTATAGTCATAGAGTATGAGTACTTATATGCTGGTTTTTGTCCAAGTTTACTTGGGCAGGACTAACCGCAAAAGGTTTTGATAGAAATATATTTTTTATCATTCTATATCTTGTATCTATTTAGTTTAAAGCTTAACCACCTGAGAGGGTGGTTTTGTGTTAAATTAACCTTAGAAGTAGAAGGTAGGTATTTGGGGTTGACAAAATTATGATTTAGGTGCATACTTAGGGAAGTTCATTGTAATTAAACAACGACCTAAAAAGGCACATGTGCCAAAAAGGAGGAAGACATGTCTTCTTATACTGAAGGACAAATTCATCAACTGGCGGATGCACTCGAGGCGGCAAAATTCACACCCGATAACGTAACCAAACTCGGTCAATTCAGCAACCTCTCTAATCTTCGGGGTCTCTTTAATGGGACTTATGAACTCAGGCAGATTAAATATATTATCAATTGTGATGTTAGCCCTTTCTGTCCTGATGGATGGAAAATAGCGGAGCATTGTCAGGGAGGAGCACTTGTGTGGGATATTTCTAAAATTCAGTTCTATCACTTCAAAAAGCAAGAAGATAGATGTCGGTATGAGGGTCACAAACTTCGTAAGAGGCTGGAAGGTGAGCCAGTTCTCAATGCTAATGTGCTAGAGTATCTTTTGGAGAATCCGCACTTTATTCCTGTGGAATGGAAAAGTAGACACGTATTTTTTTGGGGAACCATTTATAAAGATTGCGACGGTTACCTTGTTGTTCGTTTCCTTTCTTGGTGTGGCGATGGGTGGGACTGGAATTGCCGTTGGCTCTACGATGATTTCAGTAACGAATCTCTTGCTGTTTTGCTCGTAAGTTGAGCTTGGATTTTAAATCTTAAATTTTCTTGGACCTTTGGAATTTAGTCCTTGAAAATTTTTAAAAGGAGTAATAAAAAAGCTTTCTGGAAAATATTTCTGGAGAGCTTTTTAAATTAAATTTTTTTTCTAGGGAGATAATCAATAAATTCGAGAGGCTTATTTTAGAAACTGTTCCCAAATACTCTTTCTACTGCAAATTTATAATTTCGATTAAATTTTCCAAAAATTTTTTTACATTGGCTACGGTCAGTGCGTCAAAAATTACCTACCTATCGGCAGGCAGGTTTGAAAAATTTATTCTGAAATTCTAATTTTTCACAACAAAAACGTTTTTGCGAGCAGTTCCTGTGAGGTATTATTTATTTAATACCCCGGACTAACCGCAAAAGAGTTTGATGAAATATATTTTTGTCATTCTAAATCTTGTATCTATTTAGTTTTTGGGAATCATTATCAATCACCTTTTTTACTGCAATTTTCCAATTTTGGTTAAATTATTAAAAAATTTTTTCACATTAACTTTGGTTAGTGTTTCAAAAATTGTTTTAAAAATTTATCTTAAAATTGATAAATTTCGTAACAAAATTGTGATTGGAAATAATCCCTTGCTTAACCACTCGAAAGGGTGGTTTTTTTGTGGGTTGATTTAAAAAAGTCCTTACATATGTCCTTACATATGTAAGGACATAGATTTTTATTTTAATAAAATAGCAAACTGCTTGGCAGGGTGGTTTCTGCTGAATGGTTTTGTGGAAAAGGTATTTTATATTTTATTACTTTACTTCATTGGTTTGTTTGCTTAAGGAAAATTTAGTGATATAGTGAGTTTACTTATAAACTAATCAAAAAAAAATGAAAAAAACAATTATTACGTCGTTGGTTCTCACCGGCGTTTTAGCATTGGCGACATCAGTGGTATTTGCTAATAAGGATGAAGACAAATCAAATGGCAATAGTTCTTCAAAATCAAAAAGTGAGAAAGTCAAAGAATTGAAAGATTTTGAAAAACCAACCAAGGAAAAGACTAATGCATCGATTTACAAAGAAAAAATTGATGAAGTTTCAACTGAATTGAAAGAAACAGCAGAAGAAGAAAAGATCAAAGGAGAGCAAAAAAGAGAAGAAAAGACAGTTGAAAAAAAGGTAAATAATCCTGATGTTGGGGAGCAGAAAAGCAAAAAAGTGAAAACCAGAGAGGAAATTGCTGGAGAACTTGAAGATGTTGCAAAAGATGCGGAGGAAATAGGAGATGAAACAGTCGAGGCAATTAAGAAAGTTGAAAAGCAGAACAAATTAAAAAAAATGCTCGTCGGAACCGATTATAAAAATTTAGGACAGCTTCGAAGTAGTTTAGTCCACAATAGAAATCAAATCAGAAAACTTACGGCGCTGGCTGAAAGTATTACAGATGAAGAAACTAAGACTGCAATTCAGGAGCAGTTGATTACTATGATGCAGGAAAGAGAAAGAATCAAAACCGTGATTTCTGATAACGAGGAAGGCTTTAGCCTTTTAGGCTGGGTTTTCAGACTTATGAATGGTTATCCAAAAGACTCTATTGATGAGCAAGAAGAGGCTGATTTAGAAGATGAGGTGTTTGGAGTTTTAAACGAGGAAATCGAAGATGTCGACGAAGATGAAGTGATTGAAAATGAACAGGATGAGCTAGATGTTATAGAGGGGGCATAGAAGAAGATAATGACAAAAAATTAGTAAAGTTATCGTTATTTCGATATAAAAAAGAGCTTTTTTATAAAGTTCTTTTTTATTTAAAGTTATTCACAGTTTTGTTTTGATTTTCTTTAATAAGAAGCTAGTATGTGAGTGTTATGAAAACAAGTAGTAAATGAATAACCCGAGGTGTTTCTGAGGAATATCTAATGTGGCTTAAGATTAAAAGGAGATTTGGTGGAAAATAAAAATGTGGTATAGTAAAAAAACTTATGGTAAATACAAAAATAAAAAAAATATTTTTTAAAATAATAATTAATAATAAAATAAAATAAAGTATGCTATAAAAAGTTTGTTTTCTAGAAATATTTAAATAATAATTAAAAACAAAAAATGAAAAAATACAGTATTATTGGAATTTTGGTAGCAGTAGTGTTTGCTTTTACTGCTTTATCGGGTGTTTTTGCGGATAATAGTAAATCAGGCGATAATAAAAAAAGTTCCAAAACAGATAAACTAAACGCAAAAAATGTAAAAATTCATCCACGTATTTCGCTTAAGGGTGCAGATGCAGAAAAATTTAAGAAAAATAAAGAATTAGATGAAATTCTTATGACAAAAGGCCAGCCTTACAAATCAACTTGTGGTTCGGCTGCAGCTACTTATGAATTTGCTACGACTGAATTTGCTGGAGATTTTTGTACAAAGGGTGAAGTTGTAATAGTGACGGATCCACTATTATTTCCTTTGTCACCTGATGTTTCCGTATATTGGGATTGTCTTTATAAGGGAATAACAACGCATTGTGAAGCTTCTATGATAGCTGAAGAGATTCAAATTCCACTTTCAGAATGTGGTTTAGCTGCAACTACTTATGAAAGTGCGGTTGAATTAAATTTAGATGATCTTTGTGCAACAAGTAGTGTTATTGAAACACCACCATTATCATTGTCCCTCTCCCCTGGTGATAAAGTAGACTGGACTTGTGTTTTGGGAAATGAAACACCAGTCGATTGTTCGGCTGATGTAAAAGAGGCAGAAATAGCACCAACTATTTCAGCAACTGGAGTTTTAGGAATGAATCCTTCGACAAATAAACATGCTATCGTAATCGGTATTTGTGATTATCCTGATTTTTTGGAATATAGCGATATTTGTGAGTCAGATGGCGATGCTGCTAATATGGCAAGAGCTCTTCATATGGAATATGATTTTCCAATCGCAAACATTCATTTGTTCAGAGATATTATTGAGAACTCCGTAAGTACTGGGGGAGAGAATGTAATTTCTTATTCTGCTAGTAAAACTAATATCATAAAAGCAATTGACGATTTAAGATTGCAGGTTAAAAAAGAAAAAGAAGCAGGGACAGACAGTGAAGTAGTTTTCTTTTTTAGTGGTCATGGGGTAACTGGTAATATCGACGGAGACAACGAGCTTTTGGATGAAGCTTTGCTTGTTCATAATGGTTTCGAAAATATAAATAAAAATAAAGGTGATGGACAATTTGAAAAAATTTGGGACGATGAATTAAAGGCTGAGTTTGCTGATTTCGAAACTGATCGCATTACATTTATATTTGATACATGTAAGGCAGGTGGAATGAATGATGTGATGGAAGGTTTTTCGGAAGAGGACAGTGAACGCGTCTTTGTTGCATCATCATCTGAAGAAGGTAGTTCATATGTGTATTCAGATGGTGAAGAGGGAGAAGGTCTTTTCAGCCACTATTTTGTAAAAAATGGTATGCGTGGTTATATAGGAGTCGGTGGTGGATGGGCAGATGGTTATAACGAAATTGGATGGGATTACAGAACGGAGGATGGTTATGCGAGCCCTGTTATAGGGCAAGATGGCTTAGTAGCGATAGAAGAAGCCTATGAGTATGCAAAAGACAAATTAGGCTTTTTGTCAGTAGAACAAATTCCAACGTTAAAAGATTTTTTTGTAAATGATTTATTGCTTGGCTATTGGGCTGATTATTCTCTATTTTAAAGTTGATTCAGATCTTTTAAATTAATTTTTCAAACAGTTAAAACTAAAACTTACAAAAACGCCAGAAATGGCGTTTTTGTTGTGGCTAGGGAAAATAATGATTTTAATATATATTAATTTCTTTCTAAAGGAAGATTTTTTAATTAGGATTTATTAGCGAAAAATTAAGAATAAATTTCTATCACTCACTGATGAATGGGAGAAAATTGTTTTTGGTTTTTTTACCTCTCCCATACTCCAGTGTATGGGAGAGGTAAAAAAAATGTTTTTGGTTTTGTGATTATTCCTGGTCTAATTAGGAAGTTCTTCGAAATTCATCCGATCATATTTATTCCCTTTAGATGTATTTTTATAAAAAGGCTCATCCAGCTCAATTTTTTTATGTTTACTGTTTAGCTCTTTGGCATGTTCTTTTAAAGTTTTATACAAATACCAAATAAATTTTGCGGCTCCTTTTTCTCGATAGAGATAGATGCATCTTTTGGTTTTTTCACGAAGAACATCGGTTCGAAGTTTGTAGATATCTAGAAAATCTTCTTTATCAAGCCAATCTACTTCTAATATTTCCAGATAAGCCATTAGTTTTTTTTCGGCTAAAGAATTGCCCTTCTTGGCTAATTTAATTAATTCCAGACAAATTTCATTTCTTTTTTCTTGATCTTCTAGACTAGTAGCTCCGAAGAAAGTCAGAAGTTTTTCTTTATTTTTTTCCAATAGTGAATCCACCTCTTCCTTGCCTTCGTATCTTTCTTCTGGGTATTCATCTTTGAATGCCTTAGGATATTTGAATTTATTTTCAAATTCAGGATTTACTTCTTTTATAATTTTCTTCCAATCAATTCCCCCATTTTCTTTTTTGACATATCTTTTGAAATAAGAATGAAGAGAACGGTCTAGGGTTTTCACATCAGTGCTTGAAAAAGATCGGGGGTCGTTTTCTGCTAGAATCTTATTTAGTTTTTTGATGGACGAACTGAAAGTAAATTTCATCTTTTTTTCATGGGCGCCTTTTTTTCCTTTTTTGCTAATACCCATAATCCATTTTTCTGTCCATTCCTCGGGTAATTTGTCGGCAAATTTGTCCCATTCTACTATCCCAGTTTCTTTATTCTTAAGTTTTTTTCTGAGATGTCGATAAAGCCCGTAGTCATGATTCTTTATCCAAAAGGGATTAAAAGAATCCGGATTATCTTCTTCTAATAATTCAATTGTTGTTTTAATTGTAGTTTCTTCGGTCCAAATTCGTTGCTTTTCATAATTCCACTTAGCCTTTTGTTTCTCTGGTAATAAATCGACCAACAGTTGCCAATTAATCTCATTGTTTAAGGTTCGGAAATTTTTCTGAATAACGGCATGTTCTTTTCCGCAATTATTAAAAATCCAGTAGGGATTAATTTTTTCTGGGTTTAGTTGTTCGGTTTTGCTGATTATATCCGCAACATTGTTTTTTAGGAGTTCAATTTTTTCTTGACTGAGAATTACGTCGTCGTTTTTTTTCATTTTTAAAATAGGCTCTGTTTCAACAGCCGGTTCAATTTTTTCTTTTGTTTTTTGTGCCGCTATGGGCATTTTGAATAATTCTGTCATAGGAGGGAATTATTGGAAAAATCAGTGTCTTTAATTTAACATATTTTCATCTCCCGAACAAAATCTTTGATGAAATGAGTTTCCTAGGTATTGGATTCTCGGGGAGGGGATGAGGAGATTGAGGGTTTGCGGGGAGGAGGTTTGATTTTTCGGGGGATTGTGTTCAAACGGGGGCTGTTTGAATGCAATAGAGAGATTTTGGGTTGATTTTTTAATGAGATTGAGATAAAATAATTTTTCATAGTACATTATTTTAATAACGTGTTTTTAAAGGAGGACAACAAATGAAAAGATTTGAGAATATTGATTTCACAGAAGGCACTTTGGTTTTTCTTTCTGGTTTACCGGCGTATGGAGTTGTCGCAAACAAAGAAGCCTGGATAGAAGAAGCTGAAGATGAAGATCTAGACAAAATCGTTCACTTCAAGGTATATGAAGAAGCTCCGAGTGTTGAGGTTATTCCCGTTTTTTTATTTGGAAATTTTATTGGGTCAAAACTTATTCCAAAGACAAAGGGACAAGGATTCATAGAGGCGCCTTGCTTAGAACGTTTTACCTATTCAAATGTTGGAGGTGATATCTCTATCATATCCAGGATCGATCGGTTGCAAACAATCATTTGGCACCAACTTACTTTCTACGGCAATCAAGTCACCGAATATGCTCAACAGGTATCGAAAGAATTGAAAGTATTGAAATGTTATTTTGAAGACCAGGAAGTATTGTCGATACCCGGTAATGTTCGGCTCTTCAAAAGATTCCAGAAAATTCTACCAAACGGAAAACTGTAGAATCAGTGTAATAAAGAAAGGCTTTGAGCGGAAATATCTGCTTGAAGCCTTTTTTGTTTACAAAAGATATCAACTGGGGTAGTATTGTTAGTCAAATTAAATAGCAGTATTAATAATATTTATCGAGGAGGTTCGTGTGAAAATTTTTTATTTAATGATGAGCCTGATCGCAGAAATTAAGGCCGTTTCAATTTTCAGGGATCATGAAAAAGGTATAGCAGAAAGAGTTTCTGCTTTGTGGAATTTTCAAAAAAAATGGTCTCCGAAAATAATATCTATTGATGAAATAGCTATGAAAGAGATTCTGAGACCTACTATGCGCTATGAAAATATGGCTTGGAAAGCTCACTTTGAGGACGGATCCAGAGTTCTCCTCACAGGGTATGGATTACTGGAAATAATTTAAACTAAACTTGCCGAACCAGGTAAGACAGCAGGTTTTCTGAAAAGGAGACCTGTTTTTATTTTGGCGAATTTGCGGGGGTGGGAATGGAAAATTACTTTCATGCTTTGGGGCATGAAAGGGAAGAGGGATGGTTTGGGGGTGTAAGGATCGATGGGAATTTGCGGGGAGGAGGGAAAGGGGGTAGAATGGGGGATAAAGAGTTATGAGAATCGATGATTTTGAAATATAAAATTAAAAAATAGAAATGAAAAATAAAGTTTCAAAAAAATTGGCTATATATCAAGCTAAAAATGGGGCAATTGAATTTCGCGGTGATTTTGATAAAGATACAATTTGGGGAACACAAAAACAGATTGTTGATCTTTTTGGCGTGGATCAATCAGTAATATCTCGGCATATCAAAAATATTTTTGAAGATGGGGAAATTGAGCAAAAAAGCAATATGCAAAAAATGCATATTGCAAATTCTGATAAGCCGGTTGCTTTTTATTCTTTGGATATAATATTGGGAGTGGGTTATCGAACTAATTCTAAGGTGGCGATAGAGTTTAGAAAATGGGCGACAAATATTCTAAAGGAGCATATAATTAAAGGCTATACAATCAACAAAAAACAGATTGCCAAGAACTACGATAATTTTATGCAAGCGGTTACTAGTATTCAAAATCTTTTGCCGGAACATATTATGCTTGATCCAAAATTAGTTTTAGAACTTGTTAAAGAATTTGCTAATACTTGGGTGGCGCTTGATGCTTATGATAAAGAATCGCTCAAAGCCATTGGTTTAACCAAAAAATCAATCAAATTTTCGGGTCAAGAACTAACCACTGCAATCGTTAGTTTTCGTACGGAACTTATCAAAAAGAAAGCCGCGACTGAAATTTTTGCTCAAGAGAGAAGCGTCGGAAGTATTGAAGGGATTATGGGAAATGTTTTGCAATCGTTTGGAGGAAAACCAGTATATGCGAGTATTGAAGAGAAAGCTGCTCATCTTCTTTATTTTATGGTAAAAAATCACCCTTTTGTTGATGGTAATAAACGCTCCGGTGCTTTTGCTTTTGTTTGGTTTTTGCGAAAAACTAAGGTGAAGGGAATTAGAAATATAAATCCAAGCTCACTAACTGTTCTAACTCTTTTGATTGCTGAAAGTCGTCCTAATAAAAAAGATCAAATGACAGCTCTTGTGACAACTTTGTTATCAGCAAAAAGATAATTTTAAAATTCAATTTTGAAGCTTGATTTTTAAAATAGGGGATATTGATAAAAAGCTAAGAATTAATTTCTTTCATTCACTAGCGAATGAAAGAAGTTAGGGCTTTTGTTTTTAAAATTTATCTCTCCCATGCTCCAGTGTATGGGAGAGGTGACAGAATTGTTTTTGGTTTTTTTGCTACTACCATACTACGGTGTATGGTAGTGGTGAAAATATGAAAATAAAATTAACACATCTACACTCTGGTGTATGGGAGTGAATTTTGAATTGTTGGGTTTGTTCGGGAGGGAGGGATTTGGGAATTTGCTGGGAGGAGAGAAAGGGGGTAGAATGGGGGTAGGTTTTGAAAGCATTCTTATTTGTATAAATATATGGTAAACAAAAAATCTAATAAAAAATTAATGATCAGAAATTCAACAGCAGAATTTTTGGTGTTTACTTCACAAGCGAGAGAAGATGGAATCGAAATTCGAGTGCAAGATGAAAATGTTTGGTTAACACAAAAATTAATTGCAAAATTATTTAACGTAGAAATTCCAACAATAAATGAACACCTAAGCAATATTTTTAATACTCAAGAATTAAATAAAAAAACAACTATTAGGAATTTCCTAACAGTTCAAAAAGAGGGGAAAAGACAGGTTTCTAGAGAAATCGATCATTATAATTTAGAAGTTATTATTTCTCTTGGTTATCGTATAAATTCAGAACGAGCAACTGATTTTAGAAAATGGGCAACGCGAGTTTTAAAAGATTTTTCTATACGTGGCTATGTTTTGGATGATATTAGACTTAAGAATGGTGCATATTTAAGTAAGCAATATTTCAAAGATTTAATTTTTGAAATACGAGACATTCGTGATAGTGAAAGAAATTTTTATCAGCAAATTACTGATATTTATGCAATGGCAATGGATTATGATCTGAACTCTCCTACGACTAAAGATTTTTTTGCTACAGTGCAAAATAAATTACATTTTGCCACTCATGGACATACTGCTGCCGAGCTCATTACGAAAAGGGCTAATCATAAAAAAGATTTTATGGGATTGACTGTTTGGAAAAAATCTCCGAAGGGTAAGATTTTAAAATCTGATGTTGTGATTGCTAAAAATTATTTAAACGAAAAAGAAATTAAGTCACTAAATAGAATCGTGACGATGTATTTAGATTATGCTGAGCATCAAGCTGAAAAAGGAATTCCGATGACAATGAGAGATTGGGCGGAAAAATTAAAAGCTTTTTTAAAATTTAATGAAGCTAATATTTTAGAAAATGCAGGCAAAGTGACAGCAGAAATTGCCAAATCTTTTGCCGAAAGTGAATTTGAAAAATATCGTCCGATTCAAGATGAACTTTTTGAATCTGACTTTGATCTTGAAGTTAAACGGATTTTAGAAAATAATAAATAAAAAATAGCTAGACTAAAGTTAAAAAAATAAGAATGTATTTCTACTATTCACTGATGAATGGGAGAAAATTAGCTTGGTTTTTTTGCTACTACCATACTACGGTGTATGGTAGTGGTGAAAATATGAAAATAAAATTAACACATCTACACTCTG
>Ga0307992_1001425_pt1 | contig 14113 bp, 9 predicted proteins | sample EllFjometagen133_FD_203162 | JGI IMG/M metagenome (GOLD analysis project Ga0307992, IMG submission 203162) | Marine microbial communities from Ellis Fjord, Antarctic Ocean - #133 | ecosystem: Environmental > Aquatic > Marine > Unclassified | place: Southern Ocean | collected 2014-10-08
CCTTTTTTGGAAATATGTTTATTTTGACAATAATATTTTGTTAAAAATAAAACTGAGATGGATTATTTATGATGCAGGAACAACGATGATTTGCTTTATCGCATGGGACACTAAAATTGCTGGTGGAGTGCAGAACTTAATAATAAACCTCACAACTCATATTACAAAGATCGGGAAGGAAGTCACAATTGTTGGCTATAAAACTAGCCACATTGTAAAGATGCTAGAACACAATAAAGTGGATTTCAATTTTATAGATTTAGAAAAATATCGTGGAAACGATTTAAAGCATAAACTAGACAATAAGGTGGTAGTATTTACCTCTTTCTCTCCAAATATGGGTTTAGAAAAATTGCGAGGTGCCAACCCTCGTACACTATACTGGAATGTTTTCCCAACCAGGCTGATAGATGCAAATAAAATTGGACCGCTTAACATTAGATTCTTAACAAGAAGACTTATTAAGATTTTACTAAAAAATGATAGCTGCATATTTATGGATAAAAATGGTTGGGATGAAATGCTTGGAATGTTTAAATCTGGAACCGTAACAAATGAGGTGAACTATTTACCGGTTCCCGTTTCTCTAAAAGAAAATTCCTTTATCAAGAGACTAGAAATAACAGGGTTCACTGAAATGATTAATATTTCTTATATCGGAAGAGGTTCCACTTGGAAGATTATTCCATTCATAAAGTTTATTACTAGTGTTGATGCCAATAGGGAAGAGGATAGACACTTCACATTTCATATTATTTCTCAAGATGCTCATAAATATAAGCAGTACATTGATAATCTTGATCTATATAATGGATTCACGTTTCTTTTTAAGAACGATCTTTATGGAAGCAGATATGAGAAGTACCTTGAAGATCATATCGATCTGCATGTAGCTATGGGAACGGCAGCTTTGGATGGTGCTTCATTAGGAATACCAACGATTGTTCTCGACTATTCATACACTGGAATGCCCAAAGCCTATAGATATCGGTGGCTTCACGAATCATCCAATTATGATTTAGGGCATGATGCTAGCAAAATTGCCAATGAAGTGGGGTCGGATATTGATCAAATATTATTTCCCTATCTGCAAAATAATAGTGAGCCTTTGAAAAAAATATCATTTCAATGCTATACGTATGTAAAAGATAATCATGATATTTCCAAAGTTGCAGAGAAGCTAATCAGATATAGCAAAAAATCTACAACACATGTAAAGACTATAACAAATCTCACAATTGTTAATAATATCATGGTTCGATACTTGGTTGGAATGCTATGGGGAAGGAAGAAAAAGTATGGTTTATAGAGAGCATGATCAATAAATATTTCGGGATCAGTTAGCATCTGCCCTGTTCAATCAATACACTTGTACAAGTATGCATAGAGTTACAGTGCAAGTACTGTCGAGAAAACTATTGCGTCCCAAGAATATGCTTGGAACGTACAGAATATATTTTCAGGGGATAGCACTATGGATCTATATATAGCAGCTCTAATATTTAGTATTTCAATAATATTATTAGCAAAATATAAAACTAAATTCATATATATATATATTGTGCTTAATGTGAGTATGGATGTAATAATTGGTTTTATAGACATAGACACAGCAGCAATGGCCTTGGTAAGAGCTATAATTGCTCTGCTCTACATTGGCATGGTGTTTAAGGAGAGTAGAGGAAAAATGTTTAGTAGTAGCTACATTATCCTCGTTTTTTATTTGTATACTTTGTGTCTTACCCTATTCTCAAGCAATATATTATTATCGATTTCGTTCTATATGAAAGTTTTGATTACTATCACGATGTTTCCAGTCGGCGCATACTATTTTGACAGTATAAATAAATTGCAGAAACTTAACATAGCCACAATATGGATAATGGCCCTGGTTACTATAAACTTTATTTTTACAAATATTTATGGAATTGGAATTAATCCATATGGAGATTCTGTGGATTTTTATGTCGGAAACCTGAAACTAAGTGCGATCAATACGCCTGTTTATTCATTGCTGATAATATATAGTATAATTCAATTTAACAAAAGACAACACATACGTTATGCAATAATTATGGCGATTCCCACATTTATATTTCTCCTCCTGTCAATGAAGAGAATATCTTTAGTAGCATTAGGAGCAGGCTTCTTAATTATCCTCTATTATAGCAAGGCTAAGCTTAAATACATCACCATGCTAGTTACACTAGTGGTAATCGTTCTGATGATTAGCCCTTTTTACAGTAAAATATTAGACCAGCAACTCAAAGTTAGAGGAGACAAATTAAATGTGAGAATCATTGAGGAGGAATCAAGATACTCAGAAACGTTCCTGGTGTGGGAGAAAATCATACTAGATAAAAAACCTCTGCAAACGCTATTCGGAATAGAAATATACAATTCAATCGGATATTATGCCGATGCAAGGAGTGGTCGCCCACTGCATGTAGATTACAATGTTATTCTATTTGGATCGGGAATCATTGGTCTATTTTTGTACATTATGATATATGTCAATATATATAATCGCTTTCCTACGCAGAAAATGATGACTGGTGGTAACCATAATTCTATGATCACACTTCCGCAGTATTCAAGTCTAAAAACGATCTTTATGTCAATTATCCTGGTATCGATGATAATCTCGTTATCCGGTGGCATGATGGGTATATCTCATCGCACGATTGCTTTTTTATACCTGGGAGCTTGTGTCGGTTTAACTAGAAAAAAGAGAATATGAAAGAATTCAAAATAAATATTTGTGGTGACTTCTATGTTGACTGTGGAAGCACAACCATTCAAAGGAATAAAGATAATTTGTTGGCGAGTGTGACAAAACTCTTCGCTGAAGCACATGTAAATATTGTAAACCTCGAAGCACCAATTACTGTGAACGAAAAAAAAATAATTAAGACTGGTCCATATCTCAAGCAATCTCTAGATATTTCTCAAATGATGGTAAACTCAAATATAAATGCTGTAACTTTATCAAATAATCATATTATGGACTATGGTGCAAAAGGGTTGATACAAACGATTCAGCAACTCGACATGCATTCTATAAAGCATGTTGGTGCTGGTCTCAATAGTAGTGAAGCCTCTCGTCCACTCATGCTTAATAAAAATGGAATTTCATGTGCAATAGTAAATATTTGTGAAAACGAGTGGTCAATTTCATCAGAAAATGATGCAGGATCAAATCCACTTGAAATAATTCAGAATACAAAACAGATCCAGTCAGCAAAAAAAGTTGCCGATTATGTAATAGTGATCATACATGGCGGCCATGAATATTATAACCTACCTAGTCCAAGAATGGTTAAGCAATATAGGTATTTTGCAGAAATAGGAGCAGATATAATTGTTGGGCATCATCCACATTGCATCAGTGGCTATGAAATCCATATGAATGTTCCTATATTCTATAGCTTAGGTAATTTTATATTTACAAAACAGTCAAAAAATCACTCATGGTATTTGGGTTTAATACTTCAGTTAAGCATCGACAATAATAAAGGAATCGATTGGAAATTAATACCTACACGGCAATCAAAAATTGATTCTATTTTGGAAATTCTTCCAGGGGATGAGTGTGCCACGATTTTTCGTGAAGTTGAAAGGTTAAACAACATTATCGGTAATAAAGATGCTTTATTAAAGGCGTGGGTAGATTATCTGCATGAAAACCGAGAGGCTCACCTACAAAACATTTCGATTATAAGCTCAATTCCCAACAGATACATAAGAGCGCTATTAAGGAAATCGGGCTTTATTAACCTCTTATTATCTAAAAGACATCGGTCCTATCTCTTAAGCTATTTAAGGTGTGAAGCCCACAATGATGCTGCAAGGGAAATATTGGAAGCAGAGCTAATTAATTATAAAGAAAACTAAAACCCCAAACTTTATTGAAAGTTACTATTGGTTTTGAATGGAAAATATTTATAACAATTACAATTCATTAGGTTTTAATACTCCATATTGTGTTAATGATAGGAGCATAAGTACATATAATTCATTCAATGATGCAATTGAGCTATCGGGATTTGATGAGATAGATCTGGTAGCTTTTATTCAAGTATTGTCCAAAGGATACTGTTTTGGAGATAGAACCCTCGTAAAACACATCAAGAGATCTCGGTGGATGGCAAAACCCTCTCCAGATTATTCCGCTTGGGATTATTTTGACCTACCTCAGCATGGCGAGACCCTTTACTCTGAAGGCGAGATTGCAGATAAGCTATATTGCTTACTAGAAAAAGAGTTAATGGAAATATGTGGTGGAAAATCGCATATAGGGATTCTACTCTCGGGTGGAATGGACAGCCGTATTACTGCGGGTGTATTAAAAAATCTTATTAAATCAGGAAAAATTGATTCTAAGGTTATTGCCATAACTTGGGGCATTGAAAATTCCAGAGATACAATTTATGCTAAAATAATTGCTACACAATATGGCTGGGATTGGGAACACATAACCTTAACAGCCTCGAGTTTAATAGAAAATATTGAAGTTAGTAGTGAACTGGGGTGCGAGGTATCGCCAATCCATCTTCACGGTATTCCTCGGGTTAGATTATTAAAGGGATTAGATTGCATTCTTGCATCAAGCTTCGGAGATAGTATTGGAAGAGGAGTCTATTCTGGCAGGCATATTTCAAAATTATCAAACACACAAAAGTATATTAAGAACTGGTATTTTTTGATGAAAAGCGGGTACTTCATTAAAAATAAATCCAGAGCAGGTATGGATTTAGAGCAATATAGAAAAATCTATGACCGAAAAGATGAAAGCCAATATTTAGAATTAGAGCAACAAGCACACTACATGAGGCGTCTATTAAATCCATGCATAAATCTAATTAATAAAAATATACCCACTTATCAAACATTCTCGTCACCTGAGATCTACGGCTTTATGTGGTCCATATCGGAAAAAAAACGAAATGATAATATATATTCAATTATAATTCATAGATACATGCAAGACATTGGCGATATACCATGGTCAAAATCGGGAATAGAATACTTGTCCGAAGTTGGTAATCCAGATACTTACATCAGAAATTTTCACTTCTATCATAAATGGATCAATGAAGAATTGTACGAGAATCTATTAGACACACTAGAACAATCACACTTGGACAACATGGAAATATTCAATAAAAAGGCATTACTCAACGCAATCCATTTTAACAGAAAAATCAAAACAGATAAAGTCACTCGTATAGATGAAATATTCGTCTGGCTAATAGCGGTACTAAAAATGATTGAAAAATATAATTTGAAAATATTAGTTGATCCAATTCCATATACTATTGTAGATAGTATTAATTCTGCATTCGTAAAGCCGTATTTAATATTTGTGGACAAGGGGATTCGGATTGGTAAAGCTCTGAGGTAATACAAATACCTTACTTCATATCATTGATGAACTGTTTGTTGGGAACCCTGTTCAATTTATCGTTTCATTGGAAAATTGATAAATTCTAGATGGTAATAGGCATATATATCCGAAGCCTGGCAAAGGGTGGTGCAGAAAAACAAGCTATTTTACTCGCTAAACACCTAATACCCAGTTATGAAACAAAACTAATCGTTCTATATGAAGAGGGTGAACTAATTGAAAAAGCATTCCAAGAGATTCCTGGAAACTCAATCTTCTTTACAAGGGGCAATAATTTCTTGGCTAAAGCATTGAGTCTTTATGGAATTCTTCGATACAATAAAGTAGACACTTTGATTTGTTATCTACCATCGAACAATATCACGGGGATTATTATTGGCAAGCTAGCACGAGTTGGTCGAGTGTATGGTGGAATACGTAGCTCTAAAATAAAGGCCAACCGATTAAAAATGTTCATACAGAAATTCTTAATGAACAATATCGCAGCCGGAGTAGTTTCTAATAGTTATGTTGGCAAAATGTCCTATTCAAATTATGGCGTCCGTGAAGAAAAAATTCACGTCATACATAATGGAATTGAATTGCATAATCAGTGGCATAGTAGGATGGAAAAACCCTACATTTCAATTATTTCGGTAGGTAGATTTGTTGAAGAAAAGGACTATCTAACAGCCTTAAAGGCAATTCTTAGTCTCGTTCAGAGAACGAGACTAAAATCTAAGAGCATTCACTATGTTATAGCGGGTTATGGTGAGCTTGAAAAGGGCATTAGGCAATATATTAGCAGCAATCGATTAGAAAAATATGTCTCGCTCAAAATTAATCCACCGGATATAGCGTCTCTTTATGAAAAAGCTGACATCTTTTTAATGACATCAGTATACGAAGGAATGCCCAATGCTGTAATGGAAGCCATGAGTTGGTCTTTGCCCGTAGTCGCGACCAATGCGGGGGATACTTCGTATCTAGTGTTAAATGGGCACAATGGATATCTTTGTAATATCGGAGACAGTGACGATATTGCAGACAAGTTAGATATTTTGGTGAAGGACTTTACCCATAGAAATAACCTGGGTAAAAATGGATATCGTCATCTGCAGGAAAGTTTTTCGACGAATAGTCTAAAAAATAAATATATAGAACTAATTAAAAAATAATGAATAAAAAAAAGAAGATTGCCGTTTTTGGTGTGAAAGGATTTCCAGCGTTTGGAGGGGCCGCACGTGCTAACGAAAACATTGTTAATCATTTAGGATCAAAATACGACTATACTATTTATGCCATAGATACCCATACGAATAAGAATGGGAAATATAATGGATATTACCAGAAGGTTTTTAAAGGATATAATGGAAAAAGATTTAATACCCTCATTTATTATGTGAAATCCGTTTGTCATGCACTTTTTTGGGGAAAGTATGATATCGTTCAAATCAACCACACAAGTAGTGGGTTTATTGCTCCTCTGCTCAGGATTAGGTATAAAGTAGTGGGCACGGCGCGGGGAATAATTCCTGAGGATGACAACAAATGGAATGGATTCGATAAATATCTATTTGATGTATCTGCCTATCTCTTTTTTAGATTTTCCAACCGAGCTATCTCCGTGTCTAAACCCCACATAGATGCTTTCAAAAAGTATACAAACAAGGAAGTATTCTATATTCCCAACGGTATCGATGTAGACCCCAAAGCCCAAACGAGTAACGCCTCTCGAGGAGACTATATTTTATTCGCAGCCGGTCGGGTTATCTCGTTGAAGGGCGCTCACATTTTACTTCAAGCTTTGAATAATATTAAATATCTTGGTGAAACGATTATCATTGGTGATCTGAATCATACTCCTGCTTACAAAACTCACTTAATTAACCTGAGTGAGAATCTGAATATTGAGTATACTGGTCTTATCAAAGAAAAGGAGCTGTTGTTTTCTAAAATACGGATGGCAAAATTATTTGTGTTTCCTTCTTTTAACGAGGGTATGTCAAATATGTTATTAGAAGTAGGATCGCTTAAAACCCCACTAATCTGTAGTGATATACCAGAGAATAGAGCTGTATTTGATGATTCAGAAGTATTGTTTTTTAAGACAGGTGACTCTATTGATTTGGCGGAAAAAATTGATTGGGCAAATTCTAATTATTCAGAAATGCAAATCAAGGCTGAAAGGGCATACGATAAATTAAAGAGTGACTATAGCTGGAATGATATCGCTAAAAAGTATAGTGAGATATATGAATCCCTTACACAATAGCATGGGCACAATCAAGGCAGAATTGAATCGATCAAAAAATGGTCTAATCCTATTTGATCTCATATTGATCAATCTGGTGTATTTTACCAGCTATTTTGTGAAGACGTCCAGCATGCTGGTTAGTTCAGATTATCTCATACTGTACATGCTCATTCTGTTTTTCTGGGTCATTTTGTCTTTTTATCACAATAAATACATTTACTACCATGCAAACAACCGTGGTGCATACATGGAATCCACGCTGTGGGTTGCCGGCTCCAGCCTGTTTTTTATCACACTGACCATGGCGATGATAGGGATGCTGGGTATCTCCAGGTTATTTCTGCTTTATACCCTTTCCGGGCTACTGGTCATTGAACTTATACTGGGCTCCTCTTTAGCCTCAAAAGTAAAAACGAGTGACGAGAGTCATTCAAATAAAAAACAGAGTAAAAAATTCAGAGATGTGGCCAGACTGAAATATATCCTCCCCAGTGCCGCCTGGCTGGTCATTATCTTTTTTTCCATGGTGTGGCTGAAAACGTCCGAGATCCACTATTATCAGGGCTTCGAAAAGATCCTTCTGGTCCTGTATGGCTCCTGGGCTCTGGCCACAGTTATTACTTATCGTTATCGTCAGACGCCGAAGCGAAATATCTATTATTACATCAGCCCCTATCTTAAATCGGGGATCCTGATGATCCTGTTTGTGAGCATCATCTATTTCTTCCTCAGGCTGGAACCCCTGAGCCGTTTCCTCTTATTTGGAACGGCCATTATTCATTCTGGTCTGGAAGTCATTGCTTTTTCTTTGTTTTATTTAGTCAGGACTGCTGATGTGGCAGGGGAGAGAGCCCACTCCATAGTTGATCCAACTCATCCTGACGAAAGTCTTATCCCCCTGGAAAAAAAGGAAGCCACATTTACCCAAAACTATAGCCTATGGGAGATCGTCAAGGAGGTGTTGCCCAGCGCCGGTGATCATCTGAAGCAACTCTTTGATGCCACATTTAATGCCAGAGTTTTTGAGAAACAGGAAGTAAGTCTTCTTTCTACGCAAACGGTCTTCAATATTGGGGTCCTTGAGAAAAACTCCCTGTATGTCTTGATCAATCTGGAGAGGATCAATAACTTACGGAGGATCAATCGATATTTTCTCTCTACACACCAGAAGATCAAAGCAGGGGGATGGCTCGTTGGGGAGTATACCGCGCTGGAGGATGATCGATCGCGTTTACGATCCAAGATGCCCAAGTTGATCTTTTCAATCCTTTATCCAGGTTACTTTCTGATCCACAGGGTCTTCCCCAAAATCCCATATGTCAATAATATATATTTCGCAATCACCAAAGGGAAAAGCAGAAAACTTTCAAGAGCGGAGCTATTGGGGCGTCTGGCCTATTGCGGGTTCACCATTATTGAAGAGAAAGCTCACAAGAGCGTTTCCTGTTTTATTGCTCAAAAGACTCACACGTCTTCAGATGAGGAAAACCCCTCCTATGGACCCATCATCCACCTTGAACGGATAGGTTATCATGGGGAGCGGGTCAATATTTACAAATTTAGAACGATGCATCCATATAGTGAGTATATTCAAAAGGAAGTTTATGAACAAAATGATTTGAATGAATCCGGTAAATTGAAAAATGATTTCCGCATCACCGTGTGGGGGAAATATTTTCGCAAATTCTGGATAGATGAATTACCTCAAATTCTAAACTGGTTCAGGGGGGATGTAGCTATTGTTGGTGTTCGAGCTTTGAGTGAACATTATTTTTCTCTGTACCCGAAGGACCTTCAAGAATTGCGAACAAAATTTAAACCGGGTCTGATACCGCCTTATTATGCAGATCTACCCAAAAATTTTGAAGAAATACTAGAGAGTGAAAAGAAGTATCTACTGCAAAAACAGGAGCACCCTTTAAGAACTGATTTTACGTATTTTTGGAAAGCATTCTATAATATTGTCATCAGGGGTGCACGCAGCCAATGAAATTATTTTTCTCCTTGATGCTAATTATTGTCACATCTCATTCACTGGCGATGGGTGCTTCCCCTTACTATTCACTATCAAATCGAAATATTTATTCCATAGTGGAGTATCAGCTATTAAGGAATACCAACATTGATGTATTCGTGCTCAATCAACCTTATAAAAATGCTCAAATCGATTCTATCCTAATCGATAATAAGATCAGCCATGATTACTATTCCAGGCATAGCTATTATCAGAAGGATCAGGATGAACGAATTCAACTGAGACTCACCCCAAGCCTAAACCAATACTCAGACGGAACAATCAGTAATGGCTATACGGCTCTAGCTCTGGATGGCATCTTCCAGATCTCAGATGCCCTGTTTGTCAATGAGATCGATCTGATTCGGAAATATAAATATGATGCAGATTTCCATGGGGATTCAGGAGAATCGTTTACGGCCTATTTTCATAGTTCGTATGCCATGGTTCAAAGGCATGGACTCGAACTGTTCGCTGGCAGAGTTCCACGAAATTTAGGGGCTTTAAATGATTACGGTCTGATCCTTTCCAATAACCCCTATGCCTTCGATCACTATGGTTTTTCTGCTCAGGGGCAAAGGCTTAAATACTCATTCTATACGACCCGGTTGAACGATCTTTATGCCCAAGATCTCCAAGGGGTCACGATCCCTAGAGGCTCGGTCATGATGTCCAAAAGATTTTGGGCGATACAACGACTCGATATGAAGATAAATAAGCGATTACAGATTGCGCTCTCAGAGGCAACTATTTATGGGGGTCCAGATCAGCAATTTGTAGCGGCGTATTTAAATCCCGTCCACTTCTTCTACGCAGCTCAGAGAAATCAAGGGATACAACTGAATTCCTTCTGGCAGATCAATGTGTTCTATAGGCCCCTCAAAGGTTTTGGTCTTTATCTCGATCTCTTTGCCGACGATCTCATAGTGAATAATGAGCCCGGAATTGACGACAGAGCGGTTCATCCTGACCGTTTAGGCCTTATGTTGAGGGGGAGCTATGCCAGCCCCCTGGACGCTCTCCTGTCACTCAGATATGTCCGCATTTGGAATGAGACCTATACCTCATATAGGACCTTCGAAAATTATACTTATTTCAACAAAGGAATTGGATATCCAGAGAACAGCTTTGAAGGGCTTAAGTTTTCAATGGATTACTTTAAGCGACTGCCACTATTCATTCATGCCGATTTAGAGGTTTGGAGGAAGGGAAACAGGGATCTAGCCTCTGCTTTTCATGATGAGCTGAACGACTTTCCAGTGGGGCCTGTTAATAAGGGACTAACATCAGGTCTGAATATATCCTATTTGTGGGATGGGGGCTATAAATTGATCCTCGATACAAAATACCATTATCAGCCTGACGCATGGAATGCTGGGGATAGCTCTGAGCAGGATTATGAAGTATATTTAAGAGTTCAATACTTTTTCCGCTCCGTTCTTTGAGGAAAAAATAGCTGTCTTGTCCTGAAATAGGTTGACGGTCTGAAGCCCAGCACATTCCGAATAAAATCGAAGCATAGCCCAAATACCCAGCGACGTTTAAATGGATCGTTGATCATACAAGAGAACGGAGACCTTATTATGCAAGTAGTGAACTTGTGAACTGATTTTACTTAAGGCCGCGGTGGGGCTTTGGCTACTTAGGGTAGCGTAATAAAAAATGACGGCTTTTACTCGTGTACCGAATAGGTACTTGGCGCATCATAACGCGAATAAGAAAAGGACAACTGGTTAATTTTTTACTTGTGGTGGGGCCACATAAGAAAGCCCCACCGAATGGCAGGGCTTCATGATTATAAAGTGATATTTAGTATTTAGAATAGAGTACTAATATCATAGCTAAGCATCAATCCAACATTTAACCAAGCATAGGCACCTGAATCATCGCCAGTTGTTTCTACACCACTATCAAGCGTAGCATTCATTCTGGCATAGGGTCTCACAACCAAAGGCATACCGGCTACAGCATAATCAAATGCAGCACCAGCTGTGAATCCAAGACTGGCTCCGAAGTAGCCAGCACCAACCTGGGCAGAAACAGCTCCTTGAGCGGTCTCCAATACGGCAGTATTTGCTGTGACAAGTGCATAAATACCAGAAAGTTCAGCATCATTGGGCTCATTTGTAAAACTAAACATTCCAACCTGGGCACCAAAACCAATTTCGAAGGGACCTATTGCCGCTCCAAATGGTGAGTTGACGACTAAACCAAAAGCAGGTCCAGGAGTATCATAAGATGATCCTAGCCCACCGTGTAGATACACGGGATACCCAACATCGAGTCCCACAGTGTAACCAATGAGTGCAGATCCACCAGTCACTTCCGTTTCCATGGTACCTTCTTCAGCCAGCATGGCTTCTAAAGCATCACCAGCATCTTCCATAACTGCTTCTTCAACAGCAGGTGTATCCATCATGAGCATGTCGTCCATGGCCATGGTGTCAGTTGCGGCTGTATCAGCCATCATCATGTCTTCAGCAGGTGCTTCCATAGCTTCCTGACCGAAAGCAGCGACAGCAAATACTAGAATAAATAGTAAAGAAAAACGTTTCATGTTTCCTCCAAAGTTCTTCATTTTCTTAAGGTCAGGGTGACCCATTTATTAATTGATCCCGAAACACCCCAAATCGAGGTCATATATTTCTAGAGAACGCGTAAATAATACACTTTTACACCCCTAAAAGCAACGTTCATTCCATTGTTTTATAAGGTTTTTTCGATATGACAACGTGTTGTCATATCGACCCAGGCGTAGCTCTTTGATCGAAGCCGGGTCAAGGATAATTTGTGTCCTAAGAAACATTCAAAAATCAATAATATTATTGGTTCTAAAATCCTCCCCATGGTTCAATTAAGAACATTTACATACATATGCTCGATTCTCAAAATCATTTTTTTCAAGAAACATTAATGATTTAAGTCGTGCAATCCCATTTCCCTCTCCAACTTCCAAACTTTCCAACCTCCCCACTTTCCCACCTAATAAATCTTTGGAGAACATATACCCACCTTTATATTGCCGCGCTAAAACAGGCTGGGATCATGGAAATAATTCCAGCAAAAATTTGAATTATGTGGTAGATGTGTCTCCTTCGACGAGCTCAGGATGACACAAGGTCTCTGGAAAAGGTGAACCGACATAATGCGAAGAGCTCTTTTTGAAAAGAATTGATTCCACATCAAAATGTGGGAATACGAACAAATGAAAAAGGATTGATCCTTATGTCTGGAAATTTGCGGATGCGTGTCTTTCTGGTTGTTCTCCTGGTAGGAGCCGCTGCCTATATGTTGAGAGACACCATTAGCTATTACACAATGGATGAGACCCAAAGAGAAGCCCTCATTGAGAGTGGCGAGATGGAAGAGATGCGCAAAAACATCATTCATCAGGGATTGGATCTCCAGGGCGGTATGCATGTTGTCCTTGAAGTCGATTTAGAAGAATTGATTAAAACCCGAGTCGAAGATGGTGACGCCGAGATCGATGCATTGATTTCCAACAGCCTTGCTGAAGCCCAGGAAAATGAAGTGGAATTTTTTCCGACCTTTGCAAAAAATGTGGAAGCGACAAACATTCGTCTCGCGCGTTATTTCCCTGTTTATGAAAAAGGTCCCAACTCAGATGTCATGGATGCTCTGGAAGCTGACGCCAAAGATGCTGTAGACAGAGCCGAAGAAATTATTCGTAATCGTGTCGATCAGTTTGGTGTCTCTGAGCCTACCATTCAACGCCAGGGTGCCTGGAGAATTGTTGTTGAATTAGCTGGTATTACCAATCAGGCTCAAGCTCGTGATCTGATTCAAGCTACAGCCCTGCTCGAATTCGTACTGGTGCAGGAAGATCCTATGCTCCTGGATGAAGTCATTCGCAATATTGACAAAGCCTGGGCTGCCGATATGAGTGAGGCGACTCCTGAAGATTCTACAGATTTAATGGTAGCTGAAGAACCAACTGCAGATGAAGCTACACCCAGTCTGGCTGATGTCCTTTCTGGTGATGAAGGTGATTCATTAAGTATTACAGGAACCGGCGATGTAGGTCGTCCCTTTTCATCCTTGATCAACGTTGGTAGCAACACCATCTGGGTTCCAGAAGAAAATGTTCGTTCTATCAAGCGTAAACTCGAGAAACCAAGCATTGCGGCAGCCATATCATCAGATAGTAAACTGGCCTGGGGAGTTTCTCCACGGGACATTACTGGTGATGGTCGCATGCACAGAGCGCTCTACCTCATGAAGGGAACAGCGGAGCTTACTGGCGACGTTGTGACTGATGCTCGTGAATCCCTAGGTGGATTTTCTGGTGCAGAATTCGTAGTGCATCTCTCCATGAATGATGAAGGTTCCCGTGAGTGGACCAAGATTACTGCTGGCAACGTTGGAAAACGAATTGCCATTGTCATGGATGGCAATGTCCACATGGCTGGTGTTATCAGGGACAAAATTTCTGATG
>Ga0307992_1001427_pt1 | contig 14105 bp, 9 predicted proteins | sample EllFjometagen133_FD_203162 | JGI IMG/M metagenome (GOLD analysis project Ga0307992, IMG submission 203162) | Marine microbial communities from Ellis Fjord, Antarctic Ocean - #133 | ecosystem: Environmental > Aquatic > Marine > Unclassified | place: Southern Ocean | collected 2014-10-08
GACACGGGTTCGAATCCCGTTTGGAGCATTTTAAATTTATAGGGATTCAAAGATGCTCAATAATCTTCGATTATTGGACACCTCGCAAACAAGTTTGCTACGGATCCCGTTTGGAGCATTTTAAATTATATGAGGTTTCCATTAGGAAAGAAACAAAAATAAAATATGAGAATTTGGTGATAAATTGAAGAGAAGTTCAAGACGTTGGAAAAAGAAAGGTCAAATGCGTTGGAAGTGGCAACGTAAAAGAATGAAGAAAGAAAAGCGTAAAAGATTAAAGAAATAATCCTAATTTTATTATTCTTATTTTTGATTCTTATATTCTACACAAAATTAATAAACACATTCTATTTAATGCACTATTATGGAACTAATTGATGTGCATGCCCATTTAAGCTATAAGGGCTTAGTTGAGAGACTTGATGAGGTTATAGATAAATGTAGGAATGCAGGAATTAAAGTAATTATAACCCAAGGAACTGAGCCTGAGAGCAATAGAAAATCTCTAGAGTATGCACAAAAATACAATATTGTTAAACCTGCACTCGGATTCTATCCTACACATTTTGCAGAATATTCTGAAGAAGAAATTAAAAAAGAATTTAACTTTATCAGAAACAATGAGTGCATTGCAATTGGAGAAGTGGGTCTTGATTATTTCCGAGGAAGAAATCCTGAACACAAAAAGCCTCTAACCATTGAAGCCAAAGAGTTAATGATAAAATACTTTAAAGAACTAATACAAATTTCTATCGATAAAGACATCCCAATTATTGTTCACTCTAGAAAGGCAGAAGAAGACACAATAATTGCACTTGAGGAAATGAATGCAAAAAAGGTAGTTATGCATTGTTTTTCAGGCAAGAAAAAATTTGTTCAAAGAATTATTGATAATGGTTGGTATTTTTCAATTCCTGCCAACGTTGAAAGAGCAATGCACTTTCATTCTATAATTAACATTACGCCACTCAATAGATTATTCACAGAAACAGATTCTCCTTTTCTTGCACCCATTAAAGGGGGAATTAATGATTCTAGCAATGTAACTGTTGTCATAAGAAAGATTGCAGAACTTAAAGGTTTAAACGAGGAAGAAGTTGCAAACAATATTTATCTTAACTATCAAAAATTATTTTTATAGTTTATGATACTCAAAAATTTGATTTTTGTTGTATAAGAAACTATTTCTTTAATTCATCCCAATATTCTTTAAATCACCAAAACCTATTAATAATTCTCTTCTGAATATTTTCTTTACTCCTCTACTACGGTCATAGTACCTATATACCCCAACAACCTTATGCTTTGCATCGAGAAATTCTCCTTTATGTTTAGGTATGTACGCAAGATAAAACTCTTCTAACAACCCTTCACTATCAAAATGAGTCACTTTACCCATTCCAAGAGAAGTATATGCAGTTCTTTTTATTTGAAACGTATGAACTTTAGGATATGCTTGAGGCAAAACAATAGCAACATAAGTTTTAGTACCTATAAGCTCCACTGAATCACCAACTTTATTTAATCCTTTATTATCTGTAAAATCTGATGGAAGCATCTTCCCAATCTTATATGTCTTATAAACTCCATTAAATGCGAAATTCCACCTTTCTTTAAATGTCCAGAATATCTGAGGATTATTATTAAAAACAGAAACATGATAAGCCAATCCACTACTCTTATCAATTACTGTTGCACCATCTTCAACTCTAAACTTCTTGCAATATCTACTAAACCTATCGAATGTAGAAAGATTATAAGAAACATTCATCTTTCCTGCAAGCACGATATTCATCTTTTTTAGATTAGTTGCAAACTTTTTTCCTTTTGCAAAAATAAGGATTCCTCCATAATAGGGATTTTCAGTATTACCAGGAATAATTTTCATAGAATTTAAGGTTCCATCTTTTACATATTTTCTAACATTTATCCAATCTCTACCAACGTGTTCTCTTACAAGCCAATTAAATATCTCTTTATTCTTCATATTAACTAACTTAGAAGTCTTAGTATTTAATATTTTTGTTATAGTAGAAATATAATATAGAAATGAGCCCAATTGGTACCACGGGAACATGTTCAAATCCCAAAACAAATTCATAAGAAAAAAAATGAGTCCGAGGGGATTTGAACCCCCGACCACTGACTAACTCAGAACAAAACCCCTAAAACGAGATTTGGCCATATAAGACCAGCGCTCCACCAGACTAAGCTACGGACTCGGTACATTACTAATAGAAGAAATAAACTATTTATAAAGATTTCTTTAAGAAAAGATAAAAATGCTCAATAACTTCAAGAGTTATTGGCACCGACAAAAAGCCGGAATCTAAATTATTCAACAATAAGAACTGTAGGAAATTTAGATACACAATCATGACAATATATTTCAAAAGTTCCCTGTTTATCTAAAAATAATTCAAAATTATAAACCTTAACTTTTTGAGTAAGATCATAACCAGGAATTTCCAAAGTTGTCACATTCTTATCTGCAAAACTAATTATTAAAATATCACCTTTATTTGCAGTAATTGTTTCTGGATAAAGTCTATCTTGATGCTGTGTCATAAAAACAGTTTTCACAGTTTGACCAGACAATACAGGCACAGAAGAATCTATATTAACTTCTAATTCTGTATCTTTAATATCCATAACCCACATTAAATTTAATACTCCTAAAAGTACTATTATTAATAATAGTATTATCAATAAACTTGTTTTCTTATTCATGTTTTCACCTTTATATTTCTAAAATAAAATGTTCAATAACTATTAGTTATTGAACATTATTAAACAAAAATTAAAAAAATTTAATCATTAACACAATAGTCAAAGACTATTGGTTGTTTAGCAAAACTAAACACAACAAAGTTGAATAAATAATAATTATCCTGGAACAACAAACACAGGAGGCCTGTTCAAATTAGCAACAGTTACTTTTACATTTTGTGAAACTTCAAGTTCTCCATCACTAACAGTAACTTTTACATAATGCTCACCTGCATCATCATAAGTTGTTGCATATACTTCTGAAGTCATCCAACCACTAAAAGTTATTGTTAACTCATCATCTTCAGCATCAGTTGAATTAGTTTCTATTAAAACAAGATCTCCTTCAGTTATCTCAATATCTTCAATTGGAGCCAAGTAAGGTCTTGTATTTAAATGTTCAATAAAAACATTAAAACTTTCAGTTACAGTATCAACACCATCATTTACTTGCACATATGAAGCATAAGATCCATCATCACCATCTGCAGTGATCCATACACCATCCTCATCAAAAGGTGAACCAAAAGTTATAACAAGATTATCACTATCAGGATCAACAGCACTAACACCCATAATAATAATATCTGATTCAGTTGCGTAAACATCTTCAACACCGCTTAACATAGGAAGCCTATTCTTATTTTTTACAATAATATTTACTTCTTTTTGAATAGTATTATTCTCACTATCTCTTGCAGATACAATAACTGTATACTCTCCTGCATCATCATAAGTCGTTGTATATTCATCAGAAGTCATCCAACCGGAATAAGATAATGAAAAAACATCATTTTCTAAATCATAAAGGTTACAATTTAAATTTACAATTCCCGTTTCAAAAACAACTACATCTTCTGGACACTCAATAACTGGAGCCCTATTCCGAGCATGCATAATTATTAAAACATATTCTTTTATTATTAAATCTCCATCAGTTGCAGTTATGGTTATAAGATATTTTCCAATATCACCATCTTTTGTTTGCCACAGACCGACATCGTTAAATGGTCCTGAAAAAGAATATTCGACTAAATCATCATCTGGATCAACTGCTTTTGGTTGAAGATCGATAAGTTCACCCTCAATAGCATCTATTGTCATAGAAACATCTGATTCAGTAATACCATCCTCAGCATAATTTATTAATTCTCTATCTTCATCAGACAAACCTGAATCAGACACATCATCAAACATAATTTCACTTCTATCATAAAGCGCATCTGAATCCATATCAAATGCAGTTTCATTGTCAGGCATATAAGTCAAACTGCAAGCAGAAAGAAGTAAAGTTGCAATTATTATAAATGCTAAAATTCCTATTGTATTTATTTTTTTCATTTAAATCCCCTCAAGCGTTAAATATTTCATTAAAATGATTTATTTACTACTATCTCTCCCCTTTTTTTCAGAAAATGTACTAAATTTAACTATTTAAACCTAAATATTCAGTGTTATATTTAAATATTTCTATTTTAGAGTGATTACAAATCAATATTTAGAAGAAATCCTTTAAATACCTATATAAATTGTTAAAATAACTAAAATCCTCCTATTCCAAATGTTTCCTATAAATACCTATAAACAAAAACTAAAATAACTGAAACATTTATAAAAAAATAAGTTATTTCCAAATATTAAAACAACAAAAATTGATTCCATAATATAAATCAACTTTTGAACTTGCAAGAAGTTCTAACAAACTTCTTATACACAACAGATCTAAGGGGTATTTTAATGAACGATCATAAGAAACACAATACTAGCGATACTATTGAAACTAAGCTAAATATAAAAGGTATAAAACTTAAAGCAACAAAAATATTTTCTAATAAAAAAATATTCAATAAAACTGCATTAATAATACTATTGATATTAGTTGCAATGTTTTTTTCAATGTATTTTAGGTTATATACTGAAACATTACCACAAACAGAAAATTGGGCAGAAAACTCAATAATTAGTCATTACAAGTCTCAAATAAAAGCACAAATAGACACAGAATACCCTAATCTGCCAGAAACAAATAAAAATGATCTTATAGATAAAAGATTTATAGAAATTTATCAAACAGAAAAAAATAACATAGAACTTTCTAAAGAACAATTATCAACACAATTTAAAGCTGATTTTCAAGACGACAACAATCAGACGTATTTACTTGCAATAGATCCCTATTATTATTATTTAAAAGCAGCAAACCTAGTTGAAGAAGGAACTGTATGTGATGAAATAAAAGATGGAATATGCTGGAATACACACGAAATTGCCCCAAAAGGCAGGGAAATGACACTTGATGGACATGCATTAATTCTTTCTTGGACATACAAAATATCTAATTTTTTTAAACCAGGAACACCACTATTAAACTCAATATATATTATTCCTGCACTAATTATCCTATTAGGCCTTATACCCGCATTCTTTATTATTAAAAGATATGCTGGCATTGTAGGAGGATTTGTCGCAGCATTACTTGTTGGAATACACCCTTATCTATTAGGTAGAACTCCTGCAGGATTTGTAGATACAGATGCATATGGTATAACCATGCCACTATTTATATTTTGGTTTATTATAGAAGCATTCTCTGCAAGAAGCTATAAGAAAAAAGGATTATTTGCGATATTAGCGGGAATCTCAACCTGGATATTTTACAAGACCTGGGGAGGAGGATGGTATTTTTCATTTGATATTTTAATTGCAATACTAATTGGGATGATACTTTATCAAATAATAAAAATATTTATTGATTCAAAAGAATCAAAGAAAAAACATATTAAAATATTTCACTCTAGAGTTGTTAGATCAAACATTCTTATAACCGTACTATATCTTTTAACAACAATAATACTTAATGGAATTCAAACAGTTATTAACGCATTAACTTCAATAACAAAATCTGCAGGTATACAAAATGCAGTTCATTCAACATTATGGCCAAATGTCTATACCACCGTAGCAGAATTAAATGCTCAGAGCTTATCAGGAATAACAAGAGCACTATCATCTAGCAACCTTGGTCAGACAATGATTTTTATTGCACTACTTGCGATTCCCTTATCACTAATAAAGACATATAATAAAAAAACATGGACTTATCTTACTGGTTCAACAATTATATATTTAATTTTAACCAGCAAATCTGCAATAACAAATATCAGTCCTAACTTTTACATATTTTTGGTTCTACTAACTATTGCAGCAGGAATATTAGTTAATTTATTTCAAGATAAAACAGAAAGAGCAAGTATATTACTCCCTGCATTATTAGGTGCTCTTTTCGCAGGAACAATTTTTGCTTCAGTTAGGGGAATAAGATTTGTTCTATTGGGAATTCACCCTTTCTCATTAATGGTTGGATTAACAATTGGGATAATATTTATTAAACTAAGTAAAAAGTTACATACATTATTTGATATACCAAAGATTGCAACAAAAGCAATTGTTTTGGTTCTTATAATAATTATTTTTGTAAATTATTTTGATGCAGCTCATACAACTGCATTAAACGAAATACCTCAAATGAATGATGCATGGTATGATTCACTGTCAAAAATAAGAGCAGAATCAGATGAAAAAGCAATTATTACCTCATGGTGGGATTTTGGACATTGGTTTAAAGCAGTTGCCGATAGAGCAGTAACTTTTGACGGTGCAAGCCAGAATACCCCTATGGCTCACTGGGTTGGAAAATCACTTGTAACAAGCAATGAAAATTTGACTGTTGGAATATTAAGAATGCTTCATTGTGGGTCAAACGATGCATTTGATACACTAAATAGTGAACTTGACAATCCTGCATTAACTGTTGAAATTCTTGATGAAATAGTTCAAGAAAATAAACTAGATGCCAAAGAAATATTACTTAATAGGGGAATTGAGGATAGTTTAGCAAATATGGTTTTACAAAAAACACATTGTAATCCCCCAGAAGCATATTATATAACCAGCGAAGATCTGGTTTCTAAATCTGCAGTTTGGGCACATTTTGGGCTTTGGGATTTCAAAAAAGCAGATCTTTATTACAATGGAAAAAACAAAGATTTTGCGGCATTTACAGAACTTGCAAAAAAACATAATTATGAAGATGCAGAGATTGAAGTTTTATTTGATGAAATAAATATGCTTCAAAACGAGAAAGAAGCAAATACGTGGATAAGTGATTGGCCAGGATACCTTGGTACAGGCTCTTGTTTACACATTAACAATACAGTTAATTGTAATATTAATCTAAAGATTGGTTCACAAAATGGCGCAGATTTAGTTATAGAAAAGTATATTTTTAATAAATTAACTGAAACAGGCGAAGGAATATTAGGAGTATATAATGGCGCAACAAAAATCGGTGAAGATAAAATAGATATAAGATCGTTTACTACTGAGATTAATAATGAATTAAAAACATATAATTCTTCAACAAGCGGTGTAGATATTTCAGTATTAAATATTGGAAACAAAGCAGTTATTAGTTCTCAAGATTTGGCAATTTCAACATTTACAAAATTATTTTATTTTGATGGAGAATACACAAAGCACTTTGAAAAATTTTCTGATTTAAGATCAGCAACTTCCAATCAAAGAATAATTGTGTGGAAAGTTAATTGGGATGGAAACGATTTATCTGCCGGACCAGCCCCAGTTAATATAACTATCAAATAACATAAAATCATTAGCTTTTTATGAGTGAAAACCAATATAAAAACACAACACTTATAAAGCTAAACTCTTTCTTGTTTTAGTATGGTGCACGACGATAAAGTTCTTAAGAATAATGAAGAAAAAGACATTAGGAATGATGAAAATCTAGAAACAAAAAATAACAAAATAATCCCTCAAGTAATTGATGAAGAAATGAAAACTTCATATCTAGATTATGCAATGTCTGTGATAATTGGAAGAGCACTTCCTAATGCAAAAGATGGGTTAAAACCAGTTCACAGAAGAATTCTTTTTTCAATGAATGATCTTGGTTTACAGTACAATAAGCAATTTAGAAAATCTGCAAGAATTGTTGGTGACTGCCTTGGTAAATATCACCCTCACGGAGATCAATCAGTATATGATGCCCTGGTTAGAATGGCACAAGATTTCTCACTTAGATACCCTTTAGTTAATGGACAGGGAAACTTCGGAAGTATAGATGGAGATAGCCCTGCAGCAATGAGATATACTGAAGCAAAGATGATGAAGATTACAGAAGAATTACTTCAAGATATTAATAAAGAAACAGTTTCTTTTGTAGAAAATTTTGATGGATCATTAAAAGAACCAGAAGTTCTTCCAGCAAGATTACCCAACCTATTAGTTAACGGTTCTTCAGGAATTGCTGTGGGAATGGCAACAAATATACCCCCACATAATGTCAAAGAAGTTTGTTCTGCAATAATTGCAAAAATTGATAATCCTGAGATGACTGTAGCTGAAGCAATAGAATATATTCCTGGTCCAGATTTCCCAACAGGCGGAATAATACTTGGCAGAACAGGAATACAAACAGCTTATGCAAAAGGAAAAGGAATAATAAAAATTAAAGGGAAATGCCATCCAGAAACAGTAAGAAATAGAAATGCGATTATAATAACAGAATTGCCCTACATGGTCAACAAAGCTCTAATGATAACACAAATTGCAAATGCTGTAAAAGATAAAGTTATTGAAGGCATCGCAGACATAAGAGATGAAACTGATAGAACAGGTATCAGAGTGGTCATTGAATTAAAACGAGATGCATCATACGAAGTTGTTGAAGCACAAATAATGAAACATTCAAGATTACAAGTTAGCTTTGGAATTAATCTTCTCGCAATCCTAGATAAAAAACCTGTAACTTTGACACTACTAGACGCATTAGACGTCTTCATTAATCATAGAAAAGAAGTAATAGTAAATAGAACTAAATTTGATTTACGAAAAGCAGAAGACAAATCACATTTACTAGAAGGACTAGTAATTGCATTAAATAATCTTGATGCAGTTGTTAAATTAATTAAATCTTCCAATTCTGCAAAAGATGCAAGAGAAGGACTAATAAAAGAATTTGATTTAAGCGAAAAACAATCTCAAGCTATACTTGATCTAAAACTACAAAAACTAACTGGCTTAGAACAAGACAAAATAAAAACTGATCTAAGAGATACTCTAACCTTAATAGAAGAATTGAAAAAGATATTAGCTGATGACAATGAAATTAGAAAAATAATTAAAGATGAATCCACAGAAATAATTGAAAAATTCGGAGACGAAAGAAGAACAGAAATATCAGATCAAGAGGAAGATGTTGACATTGAAGACATGATTGAAGAAGAAGATCAGGTAATCATGATAACAAATTCCGGTTATATTAAAAGAATGCCAATAGAAAGCTACAAAATCCAAAATAGAGGAGGAAAGGGAGTTATTGGTATGCAAACGAAAGAAGAAGATTTTATCGAGGACATCTTTATTGCAAATACAAAGTCATACTTACTCTGTTTTACAAACAAAGGAAAAGTTCATTGGTTAAAAGTCTATAAAATACCTGAAGCTTCACGACAAAGTAAAGGAAAAGCAATAATTAATTTACTAAACTTAGAACAAGAAGATTCTATTAGTGCAGTCATTCCAATAAAAGATTTTAGTAAATCAGAATATCTTGCAATGGTTACAGAGAAAGGAGTAATCAAAAAAACAGAACTAAAACTTTATAGTCGACCAAGAAATGGTGGAATTATTGCAATCAACCTTGATGAAGGAGATGAATTAGTTAAAGTTCTGAAAACAAAAGGCACAGAAAATATAATGATTGCAACAAGAAATGGTCAAGCAGTAAGATTTAATGAAAAAGATGCTCGATCAATAGGAAGAGGTGCTAGAGGAGTAAGAGCAATAACTCTTGTTAATGACAAAGTTATAGGTGCAGTTGTTGCAAAAGATGACGCTACAATTCTAACAATAACAGAGAATGGTTATGGAAAAAGAACAAGCATTCCTGAATACCGTCTTATAAGACGAGGCGGAAAAGGAGTTAGAAACATTATTTGTAGTCCAAGAAATGGAAAAGTTGTAGAGATAAGACAAGTTTATGATCAAAATGAAATAATCATTATGAGCAAACAAGGGCAAGTAATAAGAACTCAAGCTTCCCAAATTTCTGTTATAGGAAGAAACACTCAGGGTCTAAGAATTATGAAACTTAAACCGGGAGACAAAGTAACAAGTATTGCAAAAATTGTTAATGGTGACTAATTCTTTTTTTGCTCCAATAGTGTAGTCCGGCCAATCATCTCGGCCTCTCGCGCCGAGGACACGGGTTCGAATCCCGTTTGGAGCATTAAAGGTATTCTTAAGAATACCTTAGTAAACTCCAAAAGTGATTCAAAGACACTCAATAAACTTCGTTTATTGGATGCCTCGCAAACAAGTTTGCTACGGATCCCGTTTGGAACATGTTTAAAGTGTTTCGAAGAAATACCCTAATTATTCTAACTAGATTTGAACGAAGCTCCTGTGACGCAGAAAATTTAATTTTCAAGCAAGAAGCCCGTTTGAAGCATTATTTTCTAAAAAATAACCCTAGGGCAATCTCCTAAATCTGGTATTAGCCAAACCCCACTCAAAAAATAATATCAATAGCGCAATCAAAAGAAGTATTGAATTTAAATCTTTATGAATATAAGTTTTTTGAGGATTACGTAATATATCCCCAAATGCCTCAGAAAATACCTCTACAGTCTCACAATTATAAAAATTTCCATCAGTAGAATTAGCAATATATTTTAATTGTTCTGAATCATAAATTGCAGTAACATTATAATATTCTGGAAGATACCCAATACTACCATTCGAAGATCCAATTCCAATTGTATTTATTATAACTTGGTTATTATTGGCATATTTAAGTGCAGTATCCAAAGACTTCTTGTTAAAAGTATCAACAGTATTACTACCATCACTCAATAGAACAAGAATTCTCCCTCGCTCAGACAGAATTAAAAGATTAGTTGAACTAATAATTGCACCTGCTAAATCTGTTCCACCTAATACAATCGGCTCAATATTACTAATAGTATTCTTAATTAAGTTCTTATTATTTGTCGGAAGCTGATCAATAAACGAGCTACCTGCAAAAGTCACAACGCCTATTGTTGAATCTCCTCTAATACTTGTAACAAAAAGATTAGCTTGTTCCTTAGCTACACCCAATCTACTTGGCTCAAAATCTTTTGCAAGCATTGAAGCACTTGCATCAATAGCTAAGACAAAATCTGCATCGTGGCTAAAATTCTTATACCATACAACAGGAGCACTTATTGCAAGAATAACAGAGAATAAAACAAATAACCTCATTATTAACATACTCCAATTCTTTGTCATAACTTTATCTGGGCCAACACCAGTTAATCTTTCAATTGTTCGAAAATTTGAAAATCGTATAGCTTTAAATCTTGCATTTTTTAAAAAAGTAAAATGGCTTATAATTAGTATAGGTATACTTAACAAATACCACAAAAATACAGGATTTTCAAAAATTATTTTTATCATATTAATAACACTCATCAGAAACTTAAGAATTTACAACAATTCTCTTTCTGAAAAACTTAACTAATTTTGAAAAAGCATCTTCTGTTGTTTCCAACCTTAACATATCACACTTCATTGCCTTAAACAATCTTGAAATATTTCTTTCCTCATCAAGTATTGTTTGATGATATAACTTTCCATATTTTGAGGAATCAACAAAAATTCTTTTATTAGATGAAGGATTTTGTACAACAACTTGCCCTCTAGGTGGAAGATATCTATCACGATGATCTTTAACCATTATTCCAATAATATCATATTTCTCATTCAAAATTTCAATATACTTAGCCCATCCTTTTTTAAGCCCTATAAAATCAGTAATAATTATTATAACAAGTTTACTTTCTTTTAAATTTAAAAGAACTTTCATCATTTTATTAAAGTTAAACTTACCTCCGTAATTTTCAGGATTTGTCAATAAAGACTTCATTCGATGTTCAACAGCAAGACCAATATTAGGGTCAAGTTTAGTCACTATAGTATTATTGAACATAATTAATCCTGCAGCATTACCTGTGTTTAGTATTGGTCTTGACATAGCCATAACTAATTCAGCTGCATATTCCACTTTCATTTTACCATCTTGCCTAGAACTAAAAAGCATATTATCACTTACATCAAGAACAAACAAAGCGTTTACACTCCTATCTTGTTCAAATTGCCTAACCAAAAGATTATTTGACCTTAGACTTGCTCTCCAATCAATATTATTTGCATCATCCCCATAAACATAATTTCTATATTCGGAAAATTCCATTCCCCTACCTTTATATCTTGCAACCCATTTACCCTCAAATATCTCTGATAAAAGATTCTGCCTTGTACTAAGTTCAATTGGCTGCATCTTATTATTAAAATCCAAATTAAGTGTTTTTACCTTCATTATAATTAACCAACATAACTATTAAATTACAGGAACCCTCTTTAATATTTCATCTATTATTTTTTCTGTGTTTATTTCTTCAGCTTGACCTTCATAATTTAACAAAATTCTATGCCTTAACACATTATGTGCAACTTGTTTTACATCATCAGGTGTAACATAAGTTCTACCATCCATAACAGCACGAGCTTTTGATGCAATAAACAAAGCAATGCTACTTCTTGGACTGCCACCAAACGCAATATATTTACCAAGTTCTAGATTAAAATTCTCAGGATTTCTAGTTGCATCAACAATTGAAATAATATACTGTTCTATCTTTTTATCAAGATAAATTTTCTTTACAACATTCTGCATTCTTCCAATCTCAGATTGGTTAAGTAAAGGAACTAATTGAAACTCTGAAAAATCATGAGTAGTCATATTTTTATGTAAAATTTCCAACTCCTCTTCTGAAGAAGGATATGACATTTTTATCTTAAAAATAAACCTATCAATTTGAGCTTCAGGCAACACATAAGTTCCAAGGTTCTCAATAGGGTTTTGAGTTGCCATTACAAAAAAAGGTTTTGGCAATTTAAAAGTTTCTTTACCAATTGTCACCTGCTTCTCCTGCATAGACTCTAGAAGTGCAGATTGAACTTTAGGGGGGGCTCTGTTAATCTCGTCTGCAAGAACAAAATTTGCAAAAACTGGGCCCTTTACGCTATAAAAACCCTTACCCTCTTCATACATAGTTATTCCAACAATATCTGTAGGGAGAAGATCTGGTGTAAACTGAATTCTTGAAAAAATGCACCCTGTTATAACAGACAATGTTCTTACAAGAAGAGTTTTGGCAATACCAGGAACACCTTCTACCAATACATGCCCATTAGCAAGAAGCGCCTCTAAGAAAGAATTAACAGTCTTTTTTTGCCCAACAACAATTTTACTAATTTCTTTTTTAACTGCATCAAGCTTAGTTTTTATCTCTATAACCTCTTTTGATAATTCAGGATCAATTTTAATTTCTTTTGTAAACTTATCTAGTTCTTTTATTTTTTTATTATCCATTTCCATTTATACCAACTCAACTTTATTTTTTATAAATATTTTATAAATCTAAAAATTAATCATAAAATCTAAATCACTTTTTTATTTTTCTTATAATCATTTATTAAATTATAAGCAGTCATTAAATCATCATAAAACAATTTTTTCTCTTTTTTTGTTAAAAGCTTATATAACCCAAGCGTGCTTTTATAATCTATACTTAACTGCCTCATATCTTTAATATTAATATCTTTATGCATCTTACCAATAAAATTAGTTATCTTTAGATGAAACGATAAAGCATTATCTGCAACAGCTTTTTTATTACTTACTGATGCACCAATAATAACTTTCTTTAACTTTTCTGAAGTATTATCCATGTATTTTTCAGCATCAATAAGAAGTTTTTCATGAACTTTAACATCTTTATCTGAAAAAACTGCTTCTTTATTATCCAAATACTCATCTAGCTTATCCTCATAAAACTCTGCCTCAACAAAATCTTTCACAATAGGATTAACTTCTTTATGAGTACTTATATTATTCTTTTTAGATTGAAAACTAACATCTGCAGACCAATCAATATCTCTTAGATCTGATTCAGACAAATTACTATTTGCCAAATGAGGAATGCTGATTTTTTCTTCTGGAATAATAATTGAATTCTTAATAGGTTCCTTTTTTGATTCATCTATGTTCTCTTTAAGTTTAACAAGTTCTTTATGAGTTTGATTATTAGAAATATTCTTGGTGGAATCAATCTTAACATCATTAACATCATTAACATCATTAACATCATTAACATCATTAACATCATTAACATCATTAACATCATTAACATCATTAACATCATTAA
>Ga0307992_1001428_pt1 | contig 14103 bp, 10 predicted proteins | sample EllFjometagen133_FD_203162 | JGI IMG/M metagenome (GOLD analysis project Ga0307992, IMG submission 203162) | Marine microbial communities from Ellis Fjord, Antarctic Ocean - #133 | ecosystem: Environmental > Aquatic > Marine > Unclassified | place: Southern Ocean | collected 2014-10-08
ATCCTAAGCCTTAAACAAATAGAGAGTGTCGAGCTTAGCTCGAAATTCAGGTGGAACCGCGGAATAAATCTTTCGTCCTGTAATTGCTAATTTTTTAGTAGTTAGATGATGAGAGATTTTTTGTTAAATAATAATAAATAAAAATATGAGTAAAGATTTAGAATTAAAGCGTCATTCAATGGCGCATTTGATGGCAGCTGCAGTTTTGAAATTATATCCGCAGGCTAAGTTTGGAATTGGTCCAGTTATTGAAAATGGATTTTACTATGATATTGATTTGGGAGATATTACTTTGTCGCCAGAAGATTTACCTAAAATTCAGAAGTTAATGAAGGAAATGATTAAAGAGAAGATTATTTTTGAAAGAAAGGAACTTTCCTTAGAAGAAGCTGTAAAAATATTTAAAGCCAAAGGACAAGATTATAAATTAGAATTATTAAAAGATTTGAAAGAGAAAGGTACTACTCTGCTTGATGAAATTGAAGAACTAGATTCACCTGCCTCCACTGAAGCTTCGGCAGATAAAGTTGATAAAGTTTCAATTTACACTACCGGAGGTTTTGTAGATTTGTGTCGAGGTCCTCATGTGGAAGATTCTAAGAAATTAAAATCTCTAGCTTTTAAGCTAACTAAGTTAACGGGTGCTTATTGGCGAGGCGATGAAAAGAATAAAATGTTAACTCGGATTTATGCAGTTGCTTTTGAAACTAAAGAAGAGTTAAAAGAATATTTAGAAAATTTGGCAGAAGCTGAAAAAAGAGATCATCGTAAATTAGGTAAAGAATTAGATCTTTTCTCTTTTCACGAAGAAGGTCCTGGTTTTCCATTTTTTCACGATAAAGGAACTTTCATGTGTAATGCTTTGATTGATTTTATGAGAAGTGAAATGAAAAAAAGAAATTATGAAGAGAATAAAACTCCTATTATTTTAAATGAACAACTTTGGCGTACTTCTGGACATTGGGATCATTATCGGGATAATATGTATTTTATTAAAATTGATGAAAATAATTATGCGATAAAGCCAATGAATTGTCCAGGAAATTTATTAATTTATAAAACAAAACCACATTCATATAGAGAGTTGCCAATTAAAGCCGGAGAATTTGGTTTGGTTCATCGTCATGAAAAAACTGGTGTTTTAAATGGTCTATTCCGAGTTCGTAATTTTACTCAAGATGATGCTCATATTTTTTGTACAGAAAAACAATTAAAAGATCAGTTGATTGAACTACTTGATTTTATAGATTTTATTTATAAATCTTTTGGATTTGAATATTCAATTGAGTTATCAACTAAGCCAAAAAAAGCTATTGGTTCTCAAGAAATTTGGGATAAATCAGAAATTGCTTTAAAGGATGCTTTAGATGATCAAAAGATTGATTATAAGTTAAATGAAGGTGACGGAGCTTTTTATGGTCCTAAAATTGATTTTTATATTAAAGATGCTATTGGTAGAACATGGCAATGCGGAACTATTCAATTAGACTTTTCAATGCCAGAAAAATTTAAATTAGAATATATTGGTGAAGATGGAGAAAAACATCAACCAGTTATGATTCATCGAGCTATCTATGGTAGTCTAGAAAGATTTTTAGGAGTTTTGATTGAACATTATGCCGGAGCTTTTCCTCTGTGGCTCTCCCCTATTCAAGTTAAGATTATTTCTGTTGGTGGAGACCATGTAGAATATTGTCAAAAATTAGCTCAGGAATTTGAAGATAATAATATTAGAGTTGAAATTGATAGTAATAATGAAACCGTAGGTAATAAGATTAGAAAAGCCGTGAAAGAAAGAAGTCCGTACATGTTGGTAATTGGAGACAAAGAAATGAACTCAGATAAATTAGCTGTTAGAGTTAGGGGAAGTGAAAATGTGGTTGAAATTAAACAGGATGAATTTATTGAGAAGATTAAGAATTTAGTTAAAGATAAAAGTTTGAAATTGTACAGACGAGGCGACGCCTCGTCTGTACGGAAATAAAAAAACCGTCAGTTATTTAACGCTGACGGTTTTTTGGAAATTTAATCCATCTAACATAATAAGATTTGATTTTTTCTGATAATTATTTTTCCTTCGGGATGTTTAAACCATTGATTAAACTTTTCTACATATACAGGTAGAGATATTTTTTCTCCCATTCCGAATGCAAAATTTCCAGATTGATGAGGATGAATTGGTTCATTTGTATAAGTACAAAGAACTGTCCCGTTATTTAACCATTGATTTTTTTTCTTGATGGTAATTACGGATTCATCTATTTCACAAGTCCAAGTATCAAATTCACCTTCGTAGAGAAGTTTTTCTCCATTGAGTAATATTTTATTACCCTTTTGAATCACAACCCCTTTAGAATTAGCAAGCCAAGTATCAAATTCACCTTCGTAAAGGATTATAAAGTCATTTTTCTTTTTTTGTGATAACAGTTCTTGTAGATTAGTATTCTTAATAACTTCAAGTTTGATGAGTTTCATTTCTTCCATCTTTCCTCCATTTAATTTTTTTGTGATTATAATATTTTAAGCTTTTTAATAGATTTTGTCAACCCTATTAAATAATATCGCAAAGCGATAATTTAACAGAGTCAATCGAGCTGAGCTTGGTGGACTTTTTTAAAGAATAATTGTATATTAAAACCTATGAAATACTATATAAAATATTTTGGTTGTATGATGAATCAAGCTGATGCAGAGAAATTAGCTAGTGTTTTTAATGTGGCTGGACATGAAAAGGTTGAGCAAATGGAAAAAGCAGATATTATTGCTCTACTCTCCTGTAGTGTCCGTCAAAGCGCTATTGATCGAGCTTATGGAGCATTCCATCACAGAAAATTAAAACCCAGAGTTGTTAAAATTTTAACCGGCTGTGTTTTAGGTAGTGATTTTAAAAAACTACAAGATCGTTTTGATATTATTATTGATATTACTAAAATTAAAGAATTACCAAAGTTAATAAAGAAACACCAGCAACATTATCAATATTGCCCAGGAAATAATTCATATTTAGAGATAAATTCACAATCAGAAAATAAATGGGAGAAATTAATCCCAATTTCTAATGGTTGTAATCAATTCTGTACTTATTGTGCTGTGCCCTATACTCGTGGTCGAGAAGTTAATCGTTCAGCTCAGAAGATTTTAAGAGAAGTAAAAAATTTAAAGGATGATATTAAGAAAATCACTTTATTAGGTCAAACAGTTAATTCCTATATTAATTCAGATGAGAAATCTGAGATAGAAGATTTTGCAGACTTATTAGAACAAGTGGCAATCTTAAAACCAGATATTTGGATTACTTTTCTTTCTCCTTATCCAACTAAATTTAGTTTGAAATTAATTAAAGTCATTGCTAAATATAACAATATTTCTAAGCATATTCATTTACCATTACAATCTGGGAGTGACAAGATTTTAAAATTGATGAATCGGAAATATAATATGAAACAATTTTATAAGATTATGAACCAGATTTATAAATATATTCCTGATGTTAATTTAACTACTGATATTATTTTGGGCTTCCCTGGAGAAACTAAAAAGGATTTTCAAGAATCTCTTAGCGCTGTGAAGAAATGTAAGTTTACAGCAATTTTTACTGGACTCTACTCTCCTCGTCCGGGAACAGTCTCAGCTAAGATATATAAAGATGAGGTTACTCAAAAAGAAAAAAGAGCTCGAGATGAAAAAGTTACCAGAGCAGTTGCCAATATATCGGCTCAGAAAAATAAGAGATTTGTTGGGAATCAATATAAAGTCCTAGTACAAAGTATTAAAGATAATATTGCTGTGGCTAAAACCAAAAATAATGAAACTTTAAAAGTTAAGAATATTAATAAAGAAGACGAAGGTAAACTTATTAATGTTAAAGTGACTAAAGCTTCAGATTGGAGCATGGAGGCTGAGAAAGTAAGAAATAAACTAGTGGTAGTTTTAGGACCAACTGCTTGTGGTAAAACTAAAATTGGAGTTAATCTGGCTAAGAAATTTAATGGAGAAATTATTTCAGCAGATTCTCGGCAAGTTTATAAAGGAATGGATATTGGAACTGGTAAAGATTTAGGAGATTATGAGGGGGTCCCTTATCATTTGATAGATATTGCTAATCCCAAAAAACAAGTCACTTTAAAAGATTGGCAAAAATTAGCTCAGGAAAAAATTGTAGAGTTAAATGAACAAAATAAATTGCCCTTATTAGTTGGTGGAACGGGATTATATTTAAATTCAATTATTGATGGTTATGTTTTGGAAGATATGAAAGTTGATGAGAAATTAAGAAAGCAATTAAATAATTCTTCTTTGAAAGTATTGCAAAATAAATTGAAAAAAATAGATCCACAAGCTTTCAAAAAAATAGATATAAATAATCCTCGCAGAATAATTCGAGCTATTGAAATTGCTCAAAATGGTAGTTCGATTACTAAAATGAAAAAGAATAATCCAGATTTGGATATTTTAATTTTAGGAATTAAGTTTGATAAAAAAGTTATATATAATCGGATTGATAATCGTCTAAGACATCGGATGGAAAAGGAAGGAATGGTTACTGAAGTGCGAAAATTGCTTCAAAAAGGAGTCTCTTGGAAGCGTTTAGATGATTTTGGATTAGAATATCGTTGGGTAGCTAAATACCTTAAAAAGCAGATAAATAAAGAAGAGTTATTTATAGAACTCTCCAGAGCTATTCATCATTTTGCTAAGAGACAATTAACCTGGTTTAGAAAACGGAAAGACATTATTTGGATAAAAAATACTATTGAAACTAAAAAAATAGTTGATACCTTTTTAGGGTATTGACTTCTCTTTATAACTTTGTATACTTACAAAAAATACTATAAATACAATTGTATTTTTTTTTGGGTGAATTTGAAATAAAAAAATATAGGAGGTCGAAAATGAAAAATTTAATCTCAATGCGAGATTTAACGAAGGAAGAGATTTTGTATCTCATGGAAGTAGCTGTAAAGATTGAAAATGGTGAGATAATGCCTGACATGCAAAGGAAGTTGGCAGCATTGCTTTTCTTCGAACCATCAACTAGGACAATGTTTTCTTTTGATACGGCTATGAAGCGTATGAATGGTGATACCATCATTATGAGTGGGACTGGAAATACTTCTACTAAAAAAGGTGAAACTTTTGCAGATACTTTGCAGACCATTGCTCAGTATACGGATTTGATTATTATGCGGAGTCCGACTGAAGGGTCAGCTCGTTTTGCTGCAGAAGTAGTTGATATTCCAGTAGTAAATGCTGGCGATGGTGCTAATCAGCATCCGACCCAGGCTTTGTTGGATTTGTATTCTATTATTAAAACTCAGGGAACTTTGGAAAATCTAAAAATTGGAATGGCTGGTGATTTGAAATTTGGGAGAACTGTTCATTCTTTGACACAAGCAATGGCTTTGTTTGGGGCTGAGTTTAAGTTTTTTTCACCTGGATTTTTAAGTATGCCTCAAAACATTAAAGATTTTCTTGATGATAAAGGAATTATCTTTAAAGAATGTGATGAGAATATGGATAAAATTGATGATCTAGATATTCTTTATGTAACTAGAATTCAGAAAGAACGCTTTGCTTCTCCAGAAGACTATGAAAAAGTGAAAGGTTCCTACATTCTTACTAGAGATATGCTTAATAAAGTGAAAAATAACATGAAAGTTATGCATCCATTGCCCCGTGTTGATGAAATTCATATCGATGTTGATGATACTAAGTATGCTTACTATTTTCCACAAGCGAAAAATGGAGTGTATATGCGACAAGCAATTATTTCAACACTTTTAGGAGGTGTGTAATGGGAAAGAAAGCAATAAATCCTATAAAGAACGGAACAGTTATTGATCATATCCCAGCTGGCAAAGCAAAAAATGTATGGGAGATGCTTAATTTACCTTCATCAGAAGAAAAGATGTTTTTAGGGAAAAACTTAAGGAGCAAGAAACTGGGTAAAAAAGATATGCTTATGTTTGAAAATCTGGAATTGAGCTTAAAACAACTAAATGTTATTGCTCTAATTGCTTCTAGTGCAACTATTTCTATTATTAAAAACGGAGAGATAACAAGCAAAGATCAAGTTACTCTTCCTGAACTCGTAGAAAAAGTTATAACCTGTCCAAACCCAAAATGTATTACTAATGAAGAAGGTGTTGTTACAAAATTTGATGTTGAAGAAAATGGTGATGTTGAAGTTAGATGCTGTTATTGTGAGAAAAAATACTCTATTAATAATGTCGAGATTAAAATGTAAATCTGAAAAGCCTTCTCAGTAAAACGAGAAGGCTTATTTTTTTATTTAAATTTTTCCTCACCCCTAACCCCTCTCCATCACGCCTGTTGGTTAAATGGAGAGGGGCATTTATTTGAATATTTTGGATAATATTTTTAAATTATTTAGCGTATTAATATATATAACGCATAAGCGCCTTTCTCCTGTCGAAGATGGAGAAGGGCTGGGGATGAGGTGATCTAAGTTATTTTAAATTATCTCTAAATAAATCTTCTCCGATTTTAGGATTAGCCTTACCTTTAGATTCTTTCATTAACATACCCACAAAGTATTTTAGGAGATTAACTTTACCTTCTTTATATTGTTTTACTTGTTCGGGATTATTTTTAATTATATTTTGAACTAACTCCTCTATTTCTGATTCATCACTGACTTGACCTAAATCATTTTCAGCAATTATCTGAGAGGGGTCTCCTCCGCTCTTAAACATAATTTTTAATATTTTTTGAGCATTAGAACTATTCACTTTTGATAAATAAATAGTTTTAATAAACTCAGCCATATTTTCCGGAGTGATTTCTAAGTCTTCTATGGAAATATTAGCTTCGTTCATTAGTTTAAATAATTCAGAAGTAATCCAGCCTTTAATTAATTTCAGGGCTTTCTTTTTATTATTTTCCCAAAGTTCATCTTCGGTTTCACTAGTACTTTCTAATTCAGAAATTAACCATTCTCTGAATTCGGAAACTACATTTTCAAAATATTCACTAACTTTTTTATTGTCGATTATAGTCTCAATATCTCCAGCTTTCAATCCATACTCTTTCATGAACCTTTCTTTTTTATCGGCAGGTAGTTCTGGGAGAGAATCTTTGATTTTCTTTATTAGTTTTTTATCAATAATTAGAGTTGGTAAGTCTGGTTCAGGGAAATAACGATAGTCATTAGCTAGTTCTTTTGATCTTTGAAGTTCAGTAATTTGTTGAGAATCATTCCAGCCCCGGGTAGTTTCTTCTTTTGGTGGCTTGTTAGCATTCCAAAGTTCAGTTTGTCTTCTAATTTCATATTCTAAAGCTTTTTCTACAGATTTGAAGGAGTTTAAATTTTTAACTTCAGTTTTAGGATATAATTGTAAATCACCTTCTGGTCTCATAGAAATATTAACATCACATCTTAGTTGTCCCTTTTCCATGTCCGCATCAGATATTTCTAAATAACGACAGATTCTTCTTAGATCTTGAAGAAAACTTTTAGCTTGGGTTGGAGTTTTAATTTCTGGCTTAGTAACAATTTCAGCCAGAGGTGTTCCAGCTCGATTAAAATCAATCAAACTATTATCTTTTTGGTGAGTATTTTTAGCAGCATCATTTTCTAAATGTAATCTTTCAATACCAATTCTAATTTTCTCTTTACCCTTTAAAATATAATATCCATCTGATGATAAGGGTTTTTCAAATTGAGATATTTGATAACCAGTTGGCAGATCAGGATAAAAATAAGACTTTCTTTCAAAAACAGACTTTTTATTTATTTTTAGATTTAAAGCCAAAGCTAATTTAATACCATAATTAACTACTTTTTCATTCAAAACTGGTAGTGTTCCAGGATGACCAGTACAAACCGGACAGATTAAAGTATTGGGTTCTTGATTATAAGCATCATTAGAACAAGAGCAAAACATTTTTGATTTTGTCTTTAATTGTACATGTATTTCTAATCCGATAATTGGTTCTAATTTCATATGATTATATTGTTAAATTGTTATATTGTTAAACTGTTTTTACATTTTTTCTACTGTTTCTATTCCGAGTAAATTTAAGCCTGATTTTAATACTAAGCTTACAGAATGAATTAATAATAGTCTAGCTTTTACAATCTCAGGTTTGTCAGCATTTAGAATAGAATTTTCATTATAATATTTATTAAAAGTTGAAGATAATTCTAGAAGATAATTTGTGATCAGAGATGGTTTGTAGTCACGAGCAGAATTTTGAATAACTTTTTTATAATTTTTTAATAGGTTTAATATTTCTTTGTCTAATTTTGTATCTAGTAATGAAAAATCTATCTTGCTATTCGGTTTTTGACCAGATTTCTTCAGAATTGATTTAATTCTAACATAAGAATATAAAATATAAGGCCCAGTGTCTCCTTCAAATTCTAGAGATTTTTTTAAATTAAAGACAAAGTTTTTCAAAGGATCGTGTTTCAATATAGAGAATTTAATAGCAGCTAAGGCTATTTTAGTTGCTCGTTTTTCAATTTTCTTTTCACTTAAATCTGGATTTCTTTTTTTAGTTTCAGCTTTAGCTAGTTTAATAGCTTCTTCAATTAAATCATCAGTATCAATAACAGTGCCTTCTCGTGACTTCATTTTACCTTCTGGTAACTCAATCATGCCATAAGAGAAATGATGACATTTATTAGCAAAATTAAATTTTAAAGCTTTAAAAACTTCAAATAAAACTTTGAAATGATACTGTTGTTCATTACCAACAATATAAACCATTTTATCAAACTTAAAGTCTTTATATCTTAAACGAGCCATATTGATATCTTGAGTAATATATAAAGCAGTATGATCTGGTCGGAGTAATACTTTTTTATCTAATTTTTTGTCTGTTAAATCTATAATAATAGAACCATCTTTATCTTTTTGAAAAACACCATCTTCTAATCCTTTTAATATGATGTTTTTACCACCCCGATAAGTTTTGCTTTCGTGATATTCTTTTTCAATCTTAAAGTTTAATTTTCGATAGGTTTCTCTAAATCCTTTCAGAGCCCATTTTTTCATTTTTTTCCATAATTTCATGACCTCTGGATTTCTTTTTTCCCATTTGTTTAATAATTTTCGGTTTTCTTTTTCTAGTTCAGGATGCTTTTTAAGTTCTTGAGCATATTTAACATAATAATCTCCTACAAAATGATCGGGTTTCTTTTTAGCTTTTTGAGGAGTTAAAGAGTTGCCGAATTTTTGGTAAGCTAACATGGATTTGCAGATGTGAATACCTCGATCATTAATAACATTAACAATATGGACATCTTTACCAATAAATTCTAAAATATTAGAAATAGACTGTCCTAGAAGCATGTTTCGTAGATGACCCAAATGTAACGGTTTATTAGTATTAGGTCCAGGACTTTCCACTAAAACTTTTTCTTTTTCTTGATCACTTAGTTTTCCATAATTTTCTTTATCTCTTTGTATTTCTTTGATTACTGATTCAGCAATAATCAATTTATTAATGAAGAAATTTAAATATGGACCAGCAATTTTAATTTCACTGATAAAATTAGGTTTATCTATTTTATTTAGAAGTTCGTTAGCAATTTCGTTTGGTTTTTTCTTCCATTTTTTAGTTAATTGAAAACAAGGAAAAGCAAAATCTCCTAATTTTGGATTAGGTGGAGTTTCTAAAATAATGTCATCTAAATTAGTTTCTTTTTTTAGTAAATTTTTTATTTCTAGTTCAAAGTTCATATAATTTAGTTAAAAGTTTAAAGTTACTTAGTAAAGTGTTACATCTTCTCGTTGACGTAACTTAGCATCTGGTCAATTTTTTTAGCCCAAGTATGTTCTTTAATAGCTTGGAGACGAGCATCTATCTTTTCTTGGGAATTTGTTTTTAACTCTTCGTTAATAAATTTATTAAACTCATCAAAATCATTAGTAATTTTAATGTAGTCTTTAAATTGCTCAACTCCTGGGGCATCAGTAGTGACCGTAGGTATACCACAAGCCATATATTCGTATAATTTCATAGGGCAAGTGTATTTAATGAATTCATTAACTAAATGAGGAATAATACCAACATCAAATTGATTAATATAATCATGAATTTCTTGATAGGTTTTAGCGCCCAGAAGATAGATATTGGAATATTGTCTTAATCTTTCGTCATCTTCTTTTCTCCAAATAGGTCCAATCATCACAATAGATTTGTCAGGATTTTTCTGAGCAATATGTTCTATAAGGTTCATGTAGATTCTATTCTCCTGAATAACCCCTACATAACCAATAATTGGCTTGGGTATTTGAGCAATATCATTATTTATTAGTTTACTTTTAATTTGATAATGCCCTAAATCAATTCCCTGAGTTATTTGATATATATTTTCTTTACGAGGGTGAAATATTTTTTCAGAGTTAGAGGATAAAATAAATATTAATTTAGCTTTCTCTCTAATTATTTCATAATTCTTTTTTAATTTAGGCCAGAATTTTTTATAAGAAGCATGTTCACACCAATTATCAACTGTATCAAAAACAGAAATATCATGATCAATTTCATCAAAGTATTCGGTAATTAAAGGATAGTTTGACCATAAAATAAAATTTTCATAACCTTCTTTCTTTGCGTATTTATTAATACTTTTCAAAGTTCCTCTGAGACTAAGTTTATTTTTAATGGTGGAATAAACAGTTATTTTTTTATCAGGTTGATATATCCTCGTGAAAGGCGTTAGTTTCAAAGTTTTACCATTAGGAGTGTTAATTATGTTTTCGTACCAATTTCTAAAAAATCTTTTCCAAGTATGAGGAAGATAATCAATAGCTAAAATCCTATTAATTTGTGGATTGTTTTTTAAATGATCAATAATATGAAAATTACGATTACTAATTCCTCTATCCCATTCAGTGAAGCTAGACATATTGAACATTATCACATCATATTTTTTTTCATTTTTATCCATCTATATGTTTCATTAGTTTTTTACTTATATCTTTCCATAAAAACTTTTTTTTGATTCTAATTTGAGCATTATTTCCTAATCTATTAGCCAGCTCTTTATCTTCCAGTAATTTAATAATATCATCTTTTAGAGTTTTTAGGTTATCCTCTTTAATTAATAAACCAGTTTCGTTTTCTAGAACAGCTTCTTTGGATCCACCCTCAGCGCTAGCAATTACTGGTTTGGCAAATATTCCGGCTTCTAAATAAACTATACCAAATCCTTCAATGTCATCTGAAGTGGTTTTACTGACCATGACAAAAATGTCTGATAATTTATAGAAATATGGGAGTTTATCATTTTCAATATTAGTAAGTATTTTAACATTATTCTCTAGTCCATAAGCTTTAATTTTTAATTCATAGTCTTTCTTTTTAGGACCATTACCAATTATTAAATAAATTAAATTAGGTATTTTTTCTTTAAGTTTTTTTATAGCACCAATAACTAGTTGTTGATTTTTTCTATTTATTAAACGTCCAGTTGTCAATATTATTTTTTTGTTTTTTAAACTATACTTATTTTTAATTTTTTTTAATTTTAATTCATCTATTTCAGAGAATTTTTCACTAACTCCAGGATAGATTATTTTAATTTTACCCTGATCTTCTACTAAATCTTTGAGCAAATTTTTTGTACACTGACTGTTTACAGTAATGAACTTAGCATTAGCTAGTATTTTATTTGTTAACTTTCTTTTACGAGAATGCTTTTGAGAATTGATAATGTCTAAACCGTGTAGAGAGACAAAATATGGTATTTTAAAGAGTTTATGGATGATATAGGCAATTGTTCCTGATGGTAATAAATCACCAGCCCATAAAATTTCTACATTATGTTTTTTAATTAATTTAATTGTTGTCTTTAGGGCAGATAACCAATGAGGCCAAATTAATTTATATAATAAGGGTTGATTATAGATTCTTAAATTACTATCTTCCTTTTTAGCGTTAGTTAAAATAAAAACATTATCTCGAGGGAAGTTTTTTACTAAATTATAATAATAATTAGCTACCCCTCCTTTATTTGGCCAAAAATCTAAGGTGATTAATAAGGTATTACGCATTTTTTTGATACTCTAGGTGAGTCGGATAAGCAAATTCAATATTTTCTTTTCTAAACTTATCTACAATTGCTAAATTAATTTTTTCTACGGCATCAAGATATTCTTTGTAATCTTGAGTGTTTACATAGTAAGATATTTCAAATTTTAAAGTAGATTCTCCGAAACTTTTGAAATGGCATCTATCAAATTCAAGTTCAGAGTTTGCTTCAATTATAGTTTGAATTATTTGAGGAATTTTTGCTAATTTTTTTTGCTCGGTTTCATAAGTGACATCTAAATTAAATAAGCATCTTCTTTTTTCTAATCTTTTGAAATTTTGAACTCGAGCATTAGTTAATTCATTATTGGCAATTATTAATTGTTGACCATCCAGAGTTCTAAGTCTAGTAGTTTTGATTCCTATTTTTTCTACTGTTCCCATATCTTTTCCAACTACTATAAAATCATCAACTTCAAATGGTTTATCAATTAAAATTGAAAATGAAGAAAAAACATCTTTTAGAATATTCTGCAGGGCTAAAGCAATAGCAATACCTCCAATACCTAGACCAGCAATTAAAGATGAAATATTAACTCCTAGATTACTAAGGGCTAGCACTATTCCAAAAGCCCAAATACAAATTTTAATAATAAGTTTAATGGTACTTGTGATAGAAGCATTTTCTTTCCCTTTGATTTTAAATGAATAATCAATAACTTTTTCAATGGCATGAATTATTTCATAGATAACTGCGATTATAAAGAGAATATTTATTATTTTAAATACTATTTCAGGGATAACTAGGGTTTTAATAGAAATATATAAAGACACTAGTAGATAAAAAGGTGGTTTGATTGTTTTAAAAATGTCGATCAAGACATCATCAAAATCAGTTTTAGTTTTTTCAGCGAACTTTTTAAGTCTAGCTAAAATAATTTCTCGGAAGATTTTTAATAAAATAAGTAGCCCAATAAATATTAAAGCTGCTTTTAAATAGGTATAACCGCTATTTCCCCAGAGAATGAAATTTTTTAATTGTTCTAAAAACATAAGTATTAGTTTTATTTATAACAAAATATGTAGATAAATCTACTATTTTTAGTATAGCAGATTAAAGTAAATTGTGAAGAAAGATATTGAATTTATTAATATAAATTTCAAATTAAGTTTTATGGATTTTAATTAAATATTGTTTCGTTAAATAGTTAAATATGGCTATTTTTATTTTGTTTTGAGATAACTTTTCTTTTTCCACTTTTTTCTAGAAAAAAGTGGAGTAAAAAAGTCGCGTCTAGACAAAAATTTATACAATTCATCATTCTGCTGAATAAATTTCAATATTCGTTATTTTTATTCCTCATAGAAATTTTATTCAGCTTTATTCGAATTGTATCTAAATATTTTGTAGGACGCATAAAATGTAGATTTAGGTCTTTGGACAAGATAAATTTTGGGTAAAAAAAATGAAGGTAGTCTGAATTATTCAGTCTACCTTCAAATATTATCCACCTTTTAACTATTTGTTAGTTATTTGGTGGCTGGAAAGTTTCTCAATGCGAGATTGCCACATTGGCTAATCCCACCTAGGCTTCCCTCATACCACACCAATTCAAAAATTTCGTTTTCATAAGGGAAAACATAACTTTTTCCATTAATGTGGTCATTTTTATTCATTTTAATTTTTTCTCGACGTACGAAATTTCCCTTATCGTCATAGTGATACTTGTAGTAATACTCTATGTCGATAGTGATTTTCCCAATATCAAGTCTTATTGTGTTGCCATTCATACCGCCAGAGAACATAGCTAGAAAAGTTTCACCTTTTTTTACTTCTCTAGTTGTTACTCCTTGAGCTTCGTTTGTGTCCATAGCAAGTTTCACTTGTTGCCATAATCCGTCGGCAATTTGTATCTTTAAACCTTCTTTTTCTACCATTAAGTAAATTCTTTTTTTCATAGTCCATTCTTTATTTGCTTTCAAGAATGGATCAACATTCATCTTCTTCCATTTGTAGTTAACTTTTCGTAGTCTAACTACTAAATTTCTGCTCCCAATTGAGAATGTTTTGATGATAGGCCATTTGTCTGTTGTTTT
>Ga0307992_1001429_pt1 | contig 14100 bp, 11 predicted proteins | sample EllFjometagen133_FD_203162 | JGI IMG/M metagenome (GOLD analysis project Ga0307992, IMG submission 203162) | Marine microbial communities from Ellis Fjord, Antarctic Ocean - #133 | ecosystem: Environmental > Aquatic > Marine > Unclassified | place: Southern Ocean | collected 2014-10-08
ATCCGGTTTTTGAAACACTAAACTGCATAACAGGCATCAAATTAGGATTTATTTTAATAATCATTGGATTACCAACTTCATCAGGTAAATTTGGTAAAACCATATCTAAATTTTCTCTCATATCAATTACAGCACTATCCATGTTAGCATCACTTTGGAACTCTAACATAATAATAGATACATTTTCTTGTGATATTGAAGTTAAATTTTTAACGTTTGCTGTTGTTGCAAAAGTCTCTTCTAAAGGTTTAGAAACAATTTCTTCTACCTCATCAGGACTTGCTCCTATGTAAGTTGTAACAACAACTGCATAAGGGATATTCATACTTGGGAATAAATCTGTAGTTAATCTTGTAAAAGATACTACTCCAAATATGGCAACAATTACTACTGCCATAAATACTGTAATGGCTTTGTCTACTGAATATTTTGCTAAATTTTTCATGTTAAACACCTGTCTTTCATATATTAAAAAAAGTACCGACCGAATGTTCGGTCGGTACAATATTAACATCTTTTTTTTATATGCGCAAGTAATATATATTATTAATCTATATTTGTTGAAATCTGTCCATTACTAGTATCTTTATCAAAATTATCAAGTACAAAAGTATGATCTGAATTATGATAATCAATATCTCCATTTGAAGTATCTAATCTAACATCTTTTACATACACTTCTATTAGTTCAATACTTCCGTTTGATGATTGAGCTATTAGTAATGTAGCATCTTTATTATCAACATTTAAGTTTTCCAACTTAATCACACCATTCGAAGTATCTAGGTTATACTTACTGAACGCAACATTTTCTAATACAATTCTACCATTAGATGTGTCTGCTATCAACTCGTAAAATCCTATTACGTCTTGAACTAATATTTCACCGTTCGTTGTATCTAGACCCACATTATCGTTTACTGTAATTGTGTCTAAACGGATTCTTCCATTAGAAGATGAAATAGTCAATTCTCCAACTTCTAAATCTATAAGTGTAACCTCTCCATTAAGAGTATTGATATCGATATCTCCAAGTATTAAAGCAACTGGAACTTCGATTTTAATACTATCTGATTGAAAGAACCATGTAAACATATTTTCAAAACTAAACCATCTGTTTTTAGGTAAATCATTAGATATTGTTATAACATTTGTACTAGTATTTATATCAATTGCGAAATCATTATCCTTTTCATATCTATGTGTTACTTTTAGCTCGTCTTCAAGTACAGGTATAATTTCTATATCCATAGAGTCAAAATTGGTTGAAATACTCCAAGATTCTAACGCTATAATATCTGAACTTAAATCTTCCGTATACAAATCAGTTGTTTGGGGTTGGTTTGAATAAACATCAAATACATTATCATCACCAGTAAATAAGTGGAATCCTGTATAGCCCAATACTACTAAAGCAGCTACAAATGATAAAGTCTTAATAGTACTTGCTAATTTATGTTTTTTAAACCAACCATCTACACTTACCTTGTGTAATTTCTTTGAAATCTTCTCTCTGTTTCTAAATTTAAATACATTCATATGATACAAGAAGATTTTTTTAGTAATAAATACTGAAAGCTCAAGTACTACTAATCCAAATAAGAATAATAACACATATGCCGCAGTTGAAAATGCAAACATAAATACATCAGTTTCAGTTCTAGTACCAATTATTAATGGTATTACACCAATATATGACAGTAGTGATCCGAAAATTGCGATAACTATAGAAAATAATGTTGGTATTAACCAAGAGGTTATGAAAACATCAAACATAACTAATACAATAAGTTTAGATGGATCAATCCCTGAGTATCTTTCTTCTTTTGTTTTAACATACTTTGGACTAACTCCATATTCTTCAAGTACATTTCTTGCGATTACTTCAGGGCTTTCAAGCTCTGATATAACTTCTTCTTCAGTTTTATTCTCATAAATAGTCCCTGAATAAAATCGTTCTTCGTAAAATCCAAGTATTTCTTTCTTTTCTTCTTCATCTAAAATCCCAAGTTCTTTATTTAATCTTCTTAAAAAATCTAACTTATTCATATCTATCACCTCTTATTAATATATTAACAACTCTTTCAAATCTACGCCAGTCATCTTTTAGTTCAACCAATTTATTTTCACCTTTTGAAGTGATTTTAAAATACTTTCTTGGTGGACCTCCTGATGATTCTCTTAAATATGTGCTACAAAGATCATCCTTAGTTAACTTCCTTAAAATAGGATAAATTGTACTTTCACTAATACCTAGGTTTTTATTAATTTCCTGGTATATATCATATCCATAAGTATCTTTATCGCTTATTTTACTTAGTACAACTAAGTCTAAAACTCCTTTTTTTAATTGTGCACCCATAATTTTCTCCTTTACAATGTGTAGTAGTATATAATGTATAGTAGCATACAATATATAAGTTGTAAAGTATTTTTGAAAAATAGTTAAAAAAAAATAACCCTAACAAATGTTAAGGTTATTTCATATCTACTATTCTAATAAAGTTTGTAGGTTCACCCATTGGGAAACCTCCAGTAATTATTATTCTACATCCAGGACTACAATGATACTCATCTTTAGCAAGTTTAATAGCCTTTCTTATTAAAGCCTCAGAATTATTATCAAGTGCTATTACTCTTGCTTGTACTCCACTATTAAGTGCAAGACTCCTAGCAACATTTTCATAAGGTGTTAAGGCAATAATCCTTGCATTAGGTCTATACTTAGAGAGTAATCTAGCTGTATTTCCACTTACAGTGGGAGCCATGACAACTTTCACTTTGCTTTGCATTACTGTATGAGCAACACTAATTGCAATAGAATTTTCAATGTCAGAACCTAATAAAGTTTCTTTCTTCGCTCTTTCAACAAGTCTCTTTCTATCTACTAAAGACTCAATTTTTCTTGAAATGTTTCCCATAGTTTCAACAGATTCAATAGGATACAATCCTATTGCACTTTCTCCACTTAACATAATTGCATCTGTTCCATCATAAATTGCATTCGCTACGTCACTTACTTCAGCTCTTGTAGGCCTAGGGTGAACAATCATAGATTCAAGCATTTGAGTAGCTGTAACACTTACTTTGCCTTTAATATGACATCTTTCAATAATGTATTTTTGAATTACAGGAACATCTTCAGCTGGGACTTCTACACCTAAATCTCCACGTGCAATCATTATTCCGTCGCATGCATCAATAATTGAATCTATATTTTGCACACCTTCTTTATTTTCAATTTTCGCAATTATTCTTATTTTTTCACTGTTATTCTCTTTAAGAATACTTCTAATTTCTAAAATATCACTCGCTCTTCTAACAAAAGAAGCAGCAATGAAGTCCACATTATTTTTACAACCCCAAACAATATCACTTTTGTCTTTCTCAGATATGAAATCAAGTTGAAGTTTTACTCCTGGTACATTAATTCCTCTTCTATCCTTTATTGTGTGAGTATTATCTGCAACAGTAATAATTAATTTGTTTTCTAAATCTATTTCTGTAACAGTTAAGCTTAAGTATCCATCATCAATCAAAATGACTTCAGATACTTTAATATCAGAATAAAGTTTTGGATAAGTAATACTGATATTAAATTCATCCCCGACAATCTCACTCATGTGAACTGTAACAGTTGAACCTTTTTTTATAGTTACTGAACCATTCTTAAAAGAGTTAGTTCTTATCTCTGGACCTTTTGTATCCAGTAAAGCAGCAACATTGGTTTTTAATTCTTTATTTAATTCATTTAAAACATTTAGCCTTACTAAATGTTTCTCTTGATTTTCATGAGAAAAATTCATTCTCATTACATCCATACCTGCATTTATTAATTTTCTCATTACATCTTTGCTGTCTGATGCGGGTCCAATTGTACAAATGATTTTGGTTTGATTAAATTCTATCATACAAACACTCCTATTTGAGTCTTCCAATTAATCCATATCTTTTATTTGGAATCTCTCGTTTTTTGTTTAATGCGAATGCTAAATCATAGTCTACTAAATCCATACCTTTTAGCCCTACCGCTTTACCACCAAACCCATTATTAATAAGTTCAACAGCATATTCTCCCATTTCAGTAGCTAACACTCTATCAAAAGCAACTGGATCTCCTCCACGTTGAACATGTCCTAGAACAGTGGCTCTTGTTTCATATCCTGAATGCTTCTCGATATCCCTAGCTAGTTCATGTGGACTAGTTATATTTTCTGTTAATACTACTATAGCATGTCTTCTTCCTGTTTCATGAGATTCTTTTAATTGTTTTAAAAATCTTATTTTATCAAAACCAGTTTCTGGCGTAATAATAAATTCACTACCACCAGCTATTCCAGCATATAAAGCTAAATCTCCACAATTTCTCCCCATCACCTCAACAACACTACATCTTTGATGTGACATCGAAGTGTCTTTTAAACGATCAATTGATTCAACCGCTGTTTGAAGAGCTGTATAAAATCCTATTGTATAATCAGTCGAAGAAATATCGTTATCTATAGTTCCGGGTATTCCAATACATTTTATACCCATATCCGTTAGAGTTTGAGCCCCTCTATAGGTCCCGTCTCCTCCAATAACTATTATTGCTTCAATTTCCATATCCTTTAACTTCTGTACTGCTTTTTCTCTTACAGCAAGTTGTTTAAATTCTTCATATCTAGCGCTACCTAAAATAGTACCCCCGCGGTTAATTATTCTAGAAACATCATTACGTTCTAATATATTAATGTCCCCTTCACATAGCCCCTTGAATCCATGTTGTATCCCATATACTTCATAGCCAAAATGAATACCACTTCTAACAACAGCTCTAATAGCTGCGTTCATACCTGGAGCGTCTCCACCCGATGTCATTACTGCAATCTTTTTCATAAATCTCACCGCCATATTAAGTATATCACAAATCAACTTACTCATAAAAACATATCTTTGAGTAAACGCTTTACAACTTGTGTATTTTTTGAACTACTAATTGAATTTCATTGTTTCTGTCTTCAACAATTACCTTAAATAAATATACACAATTCTTCTCTAAAGCACTAACATACTCATTGAAGGTTGAAGAAAATAGCACTCCGCTAAGCTTGCTGTACTCATCTTGAATTGTAATAAAAGCCATATCTTTACCATTTTTAGTCTTAATCTTTCTTATTGATGATAATACCCCAATAATTCTAATATTCTTTCCAACATCTTTCATTTCAATATTTGATGGTTTCAATAACTTATGTTTCTTTATGTAGTCTAAATGTTCCATTAGAGGATTCATAACTAAATTAAACCCTAAAACAGATTTCTCATTTTCTTTAAGTGTTAGAAAATCATACTCCAAAACATCTTCTAAAACAAAATCATCTTGAGTAATATAGTTTCCATACTCAGTAAACTTGATAACCTCTTCAAGTTTTTCTATCATAGTTTTCTTAGAGTATCCAAACTCATCAAGTGCAGAAGCACTAATTAGAGATTCAATAACTCTTTTACTTAAAAATGAATGTGTCCTACTTACAAAATCTATATATGTCTTAAATGAGCCATTTTCTCGTTCAATCAAAATATTTTTAACTGTATTTACACCCAGATTTTTAATGCCTAGAAGCGGATATCTCAAATCTGTTCCTTCTGGTCTAAACAAATCAGTAGATTTGTTTACTGACGGAGGAAGAATTTTCACTCCAATTTTGTGAGACTCGAAAATATAATTTCTCATTTGAGATTCACTACCAATAATACTAGACAATAATACTCCAATGAAATACTTAGGGTAATTAGCTTTTAAGTAAGCCATCCAGTATGAAACCATAGCATAGGCAACACTATGTGCGCGGTTAAACCCATAATTTGCAAATTTGACAATATAATCATATATCTCGTTTGATAATTCTTCTGTATTTCCTTTATTTAGGGACTTACTAACAAAGTTCGCTCTTTCTTTATTTAAAACATCTTGTTGTTTCTTACTTACTGCTCTTCTTAGAACATCAGCTTCACCAAGAGTATATCCCGCAAATAAATTCGCAATTTTAATTATTTGTTCCTGATAAATAATTATTCCATTGGTGCTTTTAAGTATTTCTTCTAGTACCTTATGAGAATATTTTATTTCTTTACCGCTATTTCTTCTCTTGATATAAGTTGGAATATTTTCCATTGGTCCAGGTCTAAATAAAGCCAAAATAGTAACAATGTCTTCGAAGTTATCTATTTGCATTTGTCCTATTAAACTTCTCATTCCCTGTGATTCTAACTGAAAAATACCAGTTGTCTCAACTCTTTTGAGTAAATCAAAAGTTAATTGATCATCAAGTGGAATCTTATATATATCAATATTTTTATTTTCAGTTTTATTAATCAAATTTACAATTTTATCAATACTTTGAAGATTTCTTAATCCTAAAAAATCAATTTTTAACAGCCCTAATTCTTCTAAATCTTTAGCTTCGTACTGTGTTTGCATCATATCTAGGAGACCACTTTGGACTGGAGTATAATCAGTTAAATCTGCGCTTGTAATGATTATCCCTGCTGCATGAGTAGAAACATGACGATGCAATCCCTCAATCTTAGAAGCTATGTGAAGGAGGTTCAAAGCTTTTTCTTCTCTTGACACAATGTTTTGAATATCTTTTGAGTTTTCTAACATGTCTTGAATATTCTTATGTTTATCAGTATGAGCAACTATTTGTTCAAGAAGAAGTCCATCAATTGATAAAGCTTTAGCTGTATCTCTAATTGCGGATTTCGAAAGAAATGTACCAAAGGTACAAATACTAGCTACTTTGTTAATCCCATAAAGATCTCTAACATATTTTATAATGTCATCTCTTTTATCATCTGGTAAATCCATATCAATATCCGGAAGAGTAATTCTTTCCGGATTCAAGAATCTTTCAAATACTAAATCATATTTGATTGAATCAACACTTGTTATTCCTAAACAATAGCTCACCAAACTTGCAGCTGCACTACCTCTGCCTGGCCCAACTAAGTATTTCTTCTTCTTTGCATATTTCACAAAATCCCAAACTATAAGAAAGTAATCATTATAACCCATATCATCTATTACTTTTAATTCATATTTTAATCTATCAATATAAGTCTTTTTATTAACTTTTAGTCCTAATAACCTTTTATCTAGGCCTTTATAGGCAAGAGCGTGTAAGTAGTCTTTTGATGAAACATCTTGTTTAATATTATATTTCGGTAAATATGTTTTATCAAAAGAAATTTCTACATTACATAAATCACTTACCACTTGTGTATTTTCAATTGCTTTCGGGTAATCCTTATAAATATCATTTATCTCTTCTGGTGTCTTAAAATGAAAGCCTATATTATCTGAAAACAAATCATTAGAATCCTTTGAAAAAATCTTCTTTAAAGTGTTTGAGACAATATAATCATCTTCATTTTGATAATGAACATAATCTAAAACAATTAATTTATACTTTTTATCAAGTAATTCATTCAATTCTTTATTTGCTGAAACTCCAAAAAACAAATCTTCAGTTAGATTTGTTAAGAGATTCAAGGCTTCATTCATTTCGTTTATCTGATTGTTAGCGAAATAAGTAATTAATTCTGATTTATTTGTATTCAAACAAAAAACTAAATCCTTATTATGTTTCTTCAGTTCTTTAATCGTAAGAATACCGTTGATACTATGTAAACTCGACAATTTTAATAATGATTGATATCCCTGATTATTTTTAGCATACAACAATAATCTACTGTTTGTATTAGAGTCTATTCCTTCAATCATTACATTTAGGCCTATAATAGGCTTAACGTTGTTTTTAAGACATTCTTTATAAAATTTTATAATTCCATACATCTTATCATCAGTGATTGCTAAAGAAGAGTAGTTATACTCTACTGCTTTGTTAATTAATTCTTTGATTTTAATGTTTGATCCATTCATTGAGAAATTTGTTTCAACAAATAAATTAACAAAACTCATACAATCACCACCTTAAGAAAATTATACCATATTTTAGTGACTTTATATAAAAAGGAAAAGTAAATTTTCATTTACTTTTTCTTTAGGATTATTCCTCCACAAATTAAGACAATTACTAATATGTAAATATCAAACCTTTGAACAAAATCTATAATACTTAATTTATCTGTATCTGGAGATATATCAAAGTAATATGTTTCTAAATAATTATTTTCCCCTCTAATTTTTAAAATGTAGTCGCCAATATCGTTAACCTCTAAAGGAGAAGATACAAATTGGTTATTTAGATATCCTTCACCATTAAATGTAACTTCTACAGCCTCTAAATAAGTATGATTATTGATAATCCCATCCATGTCAGAAGTAATTGTGAAGTTATACGTTTCAATATATCCATTCACTCCGTTCACGGTTAACTCATAATTTCCTGGTTCATCAATTACAGTGCCTGATATATATACATCGTTGTTTACCAAAATGTTACCAGCGCTAATTAATGGGGTAACACTACTAGTATAAATCATATTATCTTCAATTCCTGAAATAGTTGGCTTCACTATAAAGTTATACTCTGCATTGTTATATAGAAGCTTGTAGTTTCCTGGATAGTTGATAAAAATACTATTTGAAATTGTTTCTCCATTTAAAATGGCTTGATTTAAAAATTCTATATTCACACTATCAATGAATACTTCATTGTTAGCTATATCAATTAACTCATTGGGAAATAGTATTGTCAAATCATCTCTGATTGCCCCGTCAATTAAATTATCGGGTTCGTAGTTAAAGAAAACATAGTTATTATCACTAGATATTTTTCTTATTTCAGATCCAATACTCATTTCATCAATATAATTGTAGTTTAAGTCATATGTTGTAAAATAATTCTCCATAGTTACAAACGAAATCCCATCATCATGTGACTTAATTGTATGGAAAATCAAAATATTATCAATTAGATATACACCCCGTACTTCTTCCAAATCATCATAATCAATTATTTCTTTCTTAATAAGTGTTCCTCCACTATCAAGAACAAAATACATCGCATCATAATAAGTTGGATTGCCTGTTATATGGGCACTTCCAAATACAATGAAATTATCGTTCATCTGCACAATCCCATTTACAATATATCTTTCGTCCTCTGTTAAGACTGCGGTAAAAAATGGATCAGTACCTGTTTTTTCAAGCGAAACCCCTTTTTCTCCATTATCGAAATAATCATCAACAATTATATCGAAATTATCAAATGAATAAATTCGATCATTAATTCCTGCATATACTTTTGTGCTAGGTAATACAAAACTTATTAAACATAATAAAAAGACAGCTATTTTCATATTATTCCTCCTCTAAAGTAATAATACTCATTTAAGCTGTCTTTTTCTTATCTAACTAATTAATCTTACAGTATCTCTAGCAATCATTACTTCTTCATTAGTTGGAATAAGTAATAATTCTATTTTAGATTCCTTTTTCGAAATCACCGCTTCTTTTCCTTGTATTAAGTTTTTCTTAACATCAAGCACTATTCCTAAAGCTTTAATCTTGTCTGCGACAAGTTTTCTTGTATCAACAGCATTCTCTCCGATACCTGCAGTAAAACAAATAGCATCGCAACCTCCAAGCGTTAAATAGTAAGCCCCGATGTAGTCTGCGATTATCTTAGCTTGTTTCTCAACTGCTAAAATGCTTCTTACATCTCCTTTATTAGCGGCTTTCCATAAATCTCTTGAATCACTTGTTAATCCACTTAGACCTAAATACCCTGATTTATGATTTAATTCATCAATTACTTCATCTAATGATTTATTTTCTTTTTGTGCAATGAACTGCACAATAGCAGGATCAATGTCACCACTTCTAGTTCCCATAGGTATTCCCGCAAGAGGTGTAAATCCCATTGATGTATCAACGCTAAGTCCACCATCAACAGCACATAAGCTTGCTCCATTACCTATATGACAAATAATCAATTTTGTATCTTCAATTTTTTTACCTAACATTATCGCTGCTCTTTGAGATACATATTTGTGACTTGTTCCGTGGAACCCATATTTTCTTACTCCATATTTAGTATACCATTCATAAGGTACACTATACATATATGCTACAGGGTTCATTGTTTGATGAAATGCAGTATCGAAAACAGCTACTGCAGGAATGTTTGGTAATGCTGCTTTGAATGCTCTAACACCAGTTAGATTTGCTGGGTTATGTAAGGGCGCCAAATCAATAACACTTTCAATGGCATTAATTACTTCGTCATCTATTACTACTGAATCAGTGAATCTTTCTCCACCATGAACAATTCTATGTCCAATTCCTTCAATATCATCCAAAGAATTCACTATCTTTAGTTCTACAAGTTTATTTAGAAGCATATCAACAGCTACTTTATGATTTTTAATATCTAAAACGTCTTTGATTTTTTTTCCATTATGTTTGATTGTAAAAATCGAATCTTTTAGACCAATGCGTTCTACTACCCCACTTGAGATAATTTCTTCATTTGGCATTTCAAGTAATTGAAACTTTAATGATGAGCTTCCTGCGTTAACTGCAATTATTTTCATATTATTTACCCTCTCTTTTTTCAAACCATAAATCTATTTGAGAAATAGTATTATTTAAACTATCTAAATCGTTAAAACTTGGCAAATCAACCATTAAGAATTCTTTAGGTTTTTCAATATTCTCTCCGAACTTTCTTAAAATAAGAATGCTTTTTGGATTGTTCTTAAATAATGTTTCACTTAATTTAATAAGACCAAATATATATGCTTTTTTATCGATCTCGCTCTTAAATATTTTACTATCTTCTTTTTCAAAGAAATCATTTTCTATAATTGCAAAAAAATACTTACCTTCATTTAAACTATCAAGATGATGATTAATAACTTTGTAAGGTAAATAATCCTTATCGTCTTCACTAACCGGCAAATCAGTAACTAATAAATCAAACCCTTGATCATAATATGTTAATGTGTCTTGAAAAAACATCTCACTATTATATTCCATAAGATCTGCGACGTTTCTTGATATTTTGCATTTCAGTATGTCATTATCAATTCCAAATATTTTTACTTTCTTTTCTAAGTGATTCAAAATAGTAAATACAAGATTACCACTTCCTACAAGTGGATCCATTATACTTTCTAAAGAAATATCACTATATAGTTTTTCTACTAGATACCCTATAAACAGTCCAATAGTATCAGGTGTAATAAGTGCATTAGAAGAATATTCGTGTTTGTATCCTTTTAAAAGACCAAGTTGAACGCCTTTTCTAATCTCTTCATGTTCAAAAGAAACATCAACTATGTCTCTTTTATATTCTTTCATTTGAGAGATATCTTCTAGACTATACTCTCCAGAAAATTGATCATCAAGTAAAAAATTAAAAGCCTCATTCATACCTTCTAAATAACTTAATTTATAATTGTTAAAAAGTAAATTAGCTATCAAATCAAAGTAATCATAAAACTTTTCTATATTTAGTTTATTTATCATGCAATCACCACAAAACAATTATAAATCAATAGGACTTAAAAGTCTAAACAAAAGTCACTTTTCTTGTAGATTATCAGTTCTTTTGTTAAAATCTAATTAAGGAGGTGTATCTGATGAAAAAAATTGTGATTAAATTAATTGAAGGATATCAACAAAGAACAGTTAATACTAATGCTACTTGTAGATATCACCCATCATGTAGTACATATGCAAAAGAAGCATTTCAAAAACATAATTTCTTTTATGCATCTCTATTAAGTGTTTGGAGAATATTAAGATGTAACCCATTATCAAAAGGCGGATATGATCCAGTTCCTAAAACAAGAAAAGAAAGGAAAGAACTCAAATGAATTATTTAGATATAGTTCTACCTGGTAGCGATGATAACGTTCACTCTTTAAGAGATTTTAATGGTAAAAAGATAGTATTATACTTTTACCCTAAAAACAATACTCCAGGATGTAACCTTGAAGCAAAAGACTTCACTTATCTTAAGTCTGAATATAGTAAAAAAGGCTACATGGTTATAGGAGTCAGCCGAGATACAGTCAAATCACATAAAAATTTTATTGATAAAAAAGAACTAGACTTACTGTTGTTAAGTGATTTTGAAGAAAAATTATCGATAGCTTTTGATGTTATTAAAGAAAAATTGAATTTCGGTAAAAAATACATTGGTCTAGTTAGAAGCACATTCATATTAGATGAAAACGGTAAAATTATTAAAGAGTACCGCAAAGTAAGTGCTAAGAATCATGCTCAAGAAGTACTAGATTATCTATAAAAAAAAATCAGTTAACTGATTTTTTTATGTATTTATTTCATTTGCTTTATACAAAGCGTATTTTACTCCAATAGGTCCGATTAATGCATAGAATAACGTAGCTATTAAGACAACAATAAGAATTGTTACTCCTTCTGACTCAAAATCAATTCTTGCTTGATAAGCCATTCCTAGTGCAACACCTGCTTGTGGCAACAAACTAATACCTAAGTATTTCCTAATTGGCTCTACAGAATGCATTATTCTTGCCCCTAAGTAGGCTCCAAATATCTTCCCAATAATTCTAAGTACAATATACCCGAGTGCTAGATAAATAACTAAGTTAATAACAATCTCTGCTTCTCCAAAGAAAGCAACTACTAATTCAGCTCCAGCAATTGTAAAGAAGGCAATCAAGATTGGAGGCGTAAACTTATCCACAGACAATTCCATATCATAAGTTTGCACTTTTGAAATAAGGTTTGTAACTGTAACTCCTGTGATCATTGGTGTTAAAATTGGAGACATATGTATTGGGAAATCCCCAATATGCAATCCCATTTTAGCGATTCCAACTGTAACTAATACTGCAAAAACACTAACAACAAGGAATGCTTCGTATTTATCTTCACTTTTTGATTTTACATATTTAATTATTAGGGCAACGATAAGTCCGAAAACTACTCCAACTATTAATGAAAAAAGTAGTTCAAAGAATGGTTCTTTAACAATATCAAAGAAATTCAAATGTAATCCTTTTTCGAGAGATTTTGCAATTGATAACAAAACACCAAAGATAACTACTCCTACTGCATCATCTAACCCAACTAAAGGTATAAGTGTTTTTGTTAAAGGTCCCTTAGTTTTAAATTTCTTAGTTAACAACATTATTGAAGCAGGTTCTGTTGCGGTAGCAATAGCACCAAAAATCAATGCTACTGGAACACTAACTCCGAGTAAAATTAACCCAACCGAAACTATAGTTGTCGTTACAACTGCTTGCATTACTGTTATTACAATAACTTCTTTTCCAGTTTTCTTAAGTCTAGAGAACACTAATTCTCGTCCAATTCCGTATGCAATAAATCCAAGTCCAATAGAAGAGACTACTTCTAAACTATGAATTATATCTTTTATCCCAAAAATAACTAAAAGACCACCAACAAATAGGCCAGCTAATATATATCCTGTTATGTAAGGAATTTTAATTTTTTCTACTAATTTACCTGTAAAAAGCCCTAGTAGTACTATCGCACCAAGTACAACTATACTATGATAAGCATTCAAACTTTCTACTGCTAAAAGGTAATTCATAATAACATCTTCTTTCAAATAAAAGTTAACTTTTTTAAGCAACTGTTTGCTATTTTACTCCTGTAGATGCAATATTGCAAGAAAAATAGCGAAAAAATAAAGAATCAGTTTAAACTGATTCTTTATACGTTAATTTCATTTGATTTTGACAATGAGTATTTAACCCCTATTGGACCAAATAATTCATAAATCAATGTAGCTATTAAAACAACTATTAAAATTGTAATCCCATCTTCTCCAAAATCTGTTCTTGCTTGGTAAGCCATCCCAAGCGCAACTCCTGCTTGAGGCAATAAACAAATTCCAAGATACTTTCTAACATTAGTATGTGAATGCATTAATCTTGCGCCAATATAAGACCCCATAATTTTACCTGAAGCTCTAGCTGCAACATAAGCAGCGGTTATACCTGCGATGGTTAGATAATCAGCATTTTGGTGACTTGCAAATGCTACTACAAGTTCTGCCCCAGCCAAAGTAAAGAATACTATCATGATTGGGCTAGTAAATTTCTCAACAACTACAGACATATCGTGTGATC
>Ga0307992_1001430_pt1 | contig 14100 bp, 11 predicted proteins | sample EllFjometagen133_FD_203162 | JGI IMG/M metagenome (GOLD analysis project Ga0307992, IMG submission 203162) | Marine microbial communities from Ellis Fjord, Antarctic Ocean - #133 | ecosystem: Environmental > Aquatic > Marine > Unclassified | place: Southern Ocean | collected 2014-10-08
TTTTTACCAACAGTATTAAATTTTTCTCTAACATCCTCTACTAACTCTCTTTTTGACTTAGTCAATTTTTCTTCTTCGTCAGATTCAATTTTATCTAGAGCGTCTTGATCGATTCTAATCAATCCTTCTTTTTCACCTAGTTCTTCTACGGAGGTATAACCATTAACTAAAGTATATTCTAATCTTGCTGCTGTTTCGGTTCTGTTTGAAATCATAATCATTACGGGAGGCGTCTCTCTTTTTTGCTTTTGCCATTCTTCTTTGGATTTTAACCAATCAGCACCCAAAACATTAATAGCATTTCTTACTAAATCAGGTAATCCTTCATTTGGTTTTGCTCGACGATTTAAATCATCTTTAACATGCTCATAAATATGAAAAAACTTTGACTTCAAATCTTTTGTCATTGTCGAATCATCTCTAACGGCCACCTTCGGTGTCTTAACTAATCCACTTTCTATCGCGTCATTTAATCCAAAATCACTAACAATCCAAGAAAATAATTGTTCGCTCTGATTATTTCTACCAGTTGGTTTAAAGGGTGTTGCTGTTAAATCATATGCCTTTAAAACATTTCTGGCTCGATGAATTTTATCTATACCACTAACCCAAATAGTCGCTTTTTCTTTATCGTTATTTTTCTCATCTGGATCAGGTCTATGGCAATGATGAGCTTCATCATTAATAACTAAAATATTAGAAGCGTTGTCGCCAAGTTTAGACAAAACTCTTTTTGAAAAAGATTCATCACTTTCGGGTCCTTTTTTAACAACCTTTGGCCCAGCATTTTCATTGATTGGAGCCAAGTTATGCCAATTCGTTACCATTATCTTTGCTTTTAAAAGATCTTGCCACATTGTTGAATCAACTATTCTAAATTCATTAAAATAAAAATTATCTGGATTATCAGGCAATAATACTTGTAATCTATCACGAACAGTTAATCCTGGTGCGATTATTAAAATATTTTTTGAAAAACGGGAATCCTTGGGATTAGCAATTTTATTTAAAGCTTGCCAAGCAATCAACATTGCCATAACAACAGTTTTTCCGGTACCTGTTGCTAACTTCAAACATTGTCTTTCCCAATCACCGCCACCTTTTGGAATATCTATTCCTTGTTTTTCTGAATCACTTGATTCAACTAACCAAATAGCTGTTTCTACAGCTTCTAATTGACAATGAAAAGGCTGAAGTTCTCGTTGAGTGTCGTCGTTCCAAAAATCTAAGAGTCGTTTTGTAATCCCGGTAACATTTGGATATCCTTTTTCTTTCCATTTCTTAACTCTTGGTCTTATTTTATTAACTAAGGGAATTTCAATAAATTCACCTGGATCTTCTTGACTGACTTTTGTTTGATTAGTTGCTCGCCAATAACCTGCTTTTCTTCTTCCTTTTTTCTTTTCAAAATCTTGTTTTTCACGAATATATAGCCAATGTTCTGTTGGTTCTTTATACGGACTATTAATGATTAGATGGCTTATTCCCTTTTTGCTCATATTAATCTAATTTTTTGACTACAAAAGATTCTATTCCTCTATTATCTATTATTTTAACCGCAATTTTTTTCTCTTTACCCGCCTTAAAAGATAATGATTCTATACCCGTAAACGAATCTAATAATTCTTCATCGACTTCGCCATTTAAAGCTTTAGATAATTTTGTCCAATCACGCTTACTGTCCTTCATCGGAAAGAATACTTGATCTGGCAATAGACTTCTTTCATCATAATCAGTATCTAAAAACCACATCGCGATATGTTTATTATCTTTTGATTCAATTTCTCCGCTTATTGGATTATAGTAATCAAAACCATTAATTTTTACCTTATACTCTCCTTTCTTTTCTTTAATAACTTCCACATCGGGTTGCCCAATCAACCAATAACTTTGGTTATTAGATCTTTTTTTCCTTAAATCTGAAGTTAATAAATCTACACTCATTTGCGACTTAAGAATTTTAACTCCTGACCATTTAATCTGATCAATATCTTTCGCAGCTTCTGGATCAAAATGGAAAGCAGCAAAGATTATAAAATCTGGCTTTTTCTTTAAATTCCTTACTTCTTTAATCGCTTCTTCTACCTGTCTTTGTTCTAATGGACCATATTCTGGACCAAAGCTAATATAGGCAGTTTTATTCTTATTATTCTTTTCTAAAATTTCTCCTTCGGCATGTAAAAATCTTGTAGCAACCATTGGTTCGATTCTAGAAAAAGAAATTGTTTTACCACCAGTAGCACGAATACCAGACGCTTTAAGTTCATCTCTCCACAATGATTGATTACCTGTCTCTCCTGTTTGTGAAAGTTCTCTTCCGGAACCATCAATCCTTAGCTTTGATCCTTCAATTGGTTTTACTCTCAAACAAGGAACTGCTTCAACGGTAAAAGGACCACTAACTCTAACTTTACCTTTTTCAATTAATGGCTGATCGTATAAAATTTCTTCTTTTGGTTGTTCATTGTTGACTATTGATTTTAAAGTAATATGAGGAACAGCCTTATACCTTAATCCACTTTTAATTCCTTCGTTTGTATAAGCTAATTGATAATAATCAAATTTAGAAATCATTAATCTTTGCTTTGCTAAAGTAATTGCTACTCTAGAAGTATCGCAAGTAATCCAACGACGACCCCATTGTTCTGCTACAAAAGCAGTTGTTCCAGAACCACAAGTTGGATCTAAAACTAAATCCCCAGGATCTGTTGTCATCAATAGACATCTTTTTACAACTTCTATATTTGTTTGCACTACATATATTTTCCACGCCCCACCAGTAGAAGTATCTAACCATAAATTGTTTATAGTCTTTACAGAAAAATCGTTAGCATATCTTATATAATCTATGCTATTCCCAGCTTTGACAATTCGGTTTTTTTTAACTAAACGTTCAAGACCTTCTATATTTGTTTTCCAATGATGCGATGATCCAGGATTGTATATTCTACCTTGAAATTTAAAATCTTGAAGAGTATTAGATTTACCTTGAGAACGTAAATGTGTTAATCGATAAACTTTTGACCCATCTGGAAGTAGTTTTAAGCCATTATATTCATCTTTTGTTAAATTTCTCCTAGTGCCGTCTAATAATTCAACAAACTTATAATTTTGATCAACCTCTGGCTTATTATTAAAAAGTTGTCTATATTTTAATTTTTTACGATCTTTTGCGTACCAGACTATATAATCACCTGCTCTAGACAATGCGCCCCCTGGAAAACCACTTGTAGTAGTAAAACTAATTACGCTCACAAAATTATCTTTCCCAAATATTTCTTCTAATACTTCTTTAATATGATGAACGTTCTCATCGCTTATCTGAACAAAAACACTTCCACTCTCATGAAGTAATTCTTTAGCTAATAACAATCTATCTCTTAAATGTGTTAAATAACTATGAATACCTAATTCCCAAGTATCACGAAATGCTTGTATTGTCTCTGGTTCGGCTGGAATATCTTCGTCTCTATCTTTAACATCTTTCTTGTCTACAAATGGTTGAAAGTTTGAATTGTACTTAATCCCATAAGGTGGATCGATATAGACCATTTGGACTTTGCCGGCCATACCTTCTTTATTAAGTAAACTATTCATAACTAAAAGCGAATCGCCTGCAATTAAGCGATTCGTCCAATCTTGCTCGTGTTTGTAGAAATCAATTGCCTTATTAAGTGGCAATTCATTATCTGGTTCTTCAAAAAGAGAAACTTGTTTTGGTCCTGTGTCTCTTTTTAGAAATGATTTTATTATTCTCTTTGGATCAATTCTTTCATGAATATGCAAACTAACATTTTGAATATCAAATTCATTTCCTTCTTTCTTCCCAGCCCAACTTAAATATGGATTGACATGAGGATCGTGTTGATATTTAGCTCGACCATTCAATTTGTCAGTCACACTGGAAACTAACCCAACAGGCGGGTTATTTTTCCTCTTTTGACCCTTATGAGAATAATTCTCAACTTTGATTTCTTTTTGTTTTCTCCTTGCCATAAATTAATAAAATTTGTCTTATTTATGCTTTTATTCTACAATATAAAGTGGTATTAGTAAAGCCAAAAAATGACTAAAATAGATAAAAAGAAAAAGAAAAATATAGTATTTTCGCACGCCACGAACCTCAGTAATATGAAGCTTCTTATTTCTGATCCTCTATTTCAAAAAGAAATAAAAATAATAAGGAAACATTTAAACATAGACCCGGATAAAGTATCTAATGATAAAGAATTTAGAAAATGGTATAAAAAATTTACCGAAAAAAACTTTAGAATTTATGAATCAAAAGAATTTTTTGAAAAAGAAAAAAAGATAAAAAAACAACTAAAGGGATTAAAAATCAGACACTCAACATTCAATAAACGAATAAATTTACTTTACGAAGAACTTCCTTTATCTTATCTAAGTCAAAGAATAGAATTTCTTATTGAGAAATTTAACATTCCTCTTAACTACAAAGATTACTTAGAAAAATATATTACTCGAGGCATTATCAGTGCTCCATATCGAAATTACGTCATAGCACCTCACTCTTTATTCAAAAAACCATATGGAAAACCACATACATCTATTAATATTTATAGCCAATTAACTAATCAAGAGATCAAAGATCTGAAAAAAGATCTGGAATGGGCAAATAGAAAATTACCAAAATACAAACCACTTAAAAATATCGATCAAAATTTAGAAATAGAAGACTATTATAAAAATAAAGAGAAAAAAGATACATTTACTCAAACTACTTATAAAATGGATAACAAAGAAATAGCATTAAATCTATTAGGCGATCCAGATAGAAACAAAGATATATATGATAAGGTTAGAATTTTAGAAAAAACTAGAAAAAAGAGATTCCACGTAATTCGGAGATAAGTTAAGTAACTAAATTCCGAACTGTGAATAACTACAGTGATACAATTAAGCCATAACATTAAGTTGTGGCTTTTGTCTTTATTAATCCAAATTTAACTTTGTATTAATAAAAATATTCAGTCATCAAAAACAATGAAAAAGAAAAAAAACACAAAGAATCTTAAAATTCAATATCTATCAACAGATAGATTTAAATCACCAAAATGGAATCCTAGATTTTGGAGTAAATTAGCTAAAGAACAGTTAAGGGAAAGCATCCATAGATTTGGATTGGTCGACCCTATTATTGTAAACTCAGCTCCAAATCGTAAAGATATCATTATTGGGGGAAATTTTAGATGGGCAATGGCTAAAGAATTGGGTATTAAAACAATTCCTGTAGTTTATGTTAATATCCACGACCTCGAAAAAGAAAAAGAATTAAATATTCGTCTAAATAAAAATACTGGAGAATTCGACTATTCTATGTTAGCTGAATTTGATGAGGAATTTTTGGATGAAGTAGGATTTTCTTCTGAGGAATTAGACGATATTTTTAATATTGAAGACAACCCTGGAGAATTCGATCTAAAAAAAGAATTAGAAAAGCTGGATATTAAAAAGATAACAATTAAAAAAGGAGATATTTGGAAATTAGGCACCAATCAAATGTGCTGTGGAGATTCAACCATAGAGGCCGATATCTTGAAATTAATGAATAATGAGAAAGCAGATATGTGCCTAACGGACCCGCCCTACCTCCTGAATTATTTGAAGGGCAAAAAGAAACATGGGAAAGTTACCGAAGGATTTGGACTGAAACGAGATAGACGATATTTAGAAACAGAAACTTTACCCGATAATTTCACCGAGCTCTGGATGGCTAATATCGCTAAAATCCAAAAACTAGACTTCTCTATTATGGTTTTTGAAAATCCTAAAAACCTAAGAACCATATGGAATGAATTAGAAAAACATTGGAAATATCGCAACACTATAACTTGGAGACTTCCAAATCGAGTCCAGGGATTTGCAGCTAAGTATAAATTCTTTAATAAGACAGATATTGCTCTAATTGGAACTGGCGGAAACATTAAATTAAACCTTGATAATGAAGAAGAACTTCTCCAAAACGAATACGAGAATGCAATTTTTGCTACAAGTGGCAAACCACATTGGGAATCTTATAAAAAAGGTGGCAAGTATTGCCCAACTGATTTTATCGAATTTAAAGCTGCTGATGAAAAAAGTTCAGGACAAGGAATAATCTTCGGAACAAAACCGATTGAAATTCTTCTACCTTATCTCAAAGTCCTAACCAAACGCGGAGATTTAGTAATAGAACCATTTGGTGGTAGCGGATCGACTTTAATAACGGCCGAAAAAATGGGTCGACGTTGCTATCTTATGGAAAAATCTAATGTTTATTGTGAAGTAATTAAAAAACGCTGGGAAAAATTAACTGGCCAGAAAGGAGTCAAAATCGATGAAAAATAAAAAAGATGAAACAATTAAATTGAGGAAAGAAAAACATAAGAAGCTGGTTTTAGAAAAGCTCCGGAAAATGCCCATTGTTTCTGTAGCTTGCAGTCAAGCTAATATCTCTAGAGCGACCTATTATCGTTGGATTTCTGAAAATAAAGATTTTCAAAAAGAAGCCAATGAAGCAATGAGAGATGGAGAATTATTTATTAATGACATGAGCGAAACTCAAATTATTACTCTTATTAAAGAAAAAAGCTGGTCGGCTATCAGCTTCTGGCTCCGTAATCACCATCCTAAATACGCTGATAAATTAAAAATTGAAGCAAATATTAACAATATGAAAGAAGAATTAACACCTGAACAGAAAAAAATAGTCAAAAAAGCATTGAAACTAGCTTCTTTAAATTACAAAAACGGGAATAAAAAAAATGAGAAAAGAACATAACAAAATTATATCAAAAATGCTTACTGATAAAGCTGTTCGAACCACCACTGTTTGCCAAAGTCACTATTGGTTTTTCTACTTCTATTTTCCTCATTATGTCATTTACGAAATAGCACCATTTCAAAAAGAATTCTTCTGGCTTACCGAAAGAAAAGATTTACCTATTATAGCAATTGCTGCTTTTAGAAACTCAGCAAAATCGACCATCTTAAACACATCACAAACGCTTTGGTCAATAATGGGCAGAGAACAAAGAAAATTTATCTTAATTCTAAGTCAAACGCAAGAAAAAGCTCAATACCATCTGAATAACATTAAAAAAGAACTTGAGAATAATGATTTATTAAAAAAAGATTTAGGTCCTTTTTATGAAGAAAAAGGATCATGGGGAATTCAATCGCTATTTATATCCAAATTTAACGCAAAAATATCAATTGGGTCCCTTGGTCAAAGCATTAGAGGATTAAGACATCGACAATATAGACCTGATTTGGTAGTAATTGACGATTTAGAAGATCTTGATTCAATAAGAACTGAAGAAAATAGGAAGAAAACACTTGATTGGTTTACCGGCGAAGTTATGCCTTGTGGAGATAGAGACACTAAAATTGTTGTTATAGGAAATTTATTAAGAGAAGGAACGGTATTGGATTGTCTTAAGCAAAAAATTACTTCAGGTAAACTTGATGGAGTTTATAGAGAATATCCGATAATAGATAAAAATGAAAAACCGCTTTGGCCAGGAAAGTTCCCTACTCAAGAAGAAATAGAAGCAGAAAAACAAAAAGCCATGAAAGAAAATTCATGGCAAAGGGAATATATGCTTAATCCTATCGAAGATAGAGATCGAATAATACATCCTAATTGGATTCATTATTATGATGAAATAAATTCTAATCCTAATGATTATAGATACACTGTTATTAGTGTCGATCCAGCAATCTCAGAAAAAGACTATGCCAGTTTTACAGGAATAGTTGTAGCTAAGGTTTATGGATATGGAAAAGATCTTAAAATATATATCTTATCTAACCCAATCAATAAAAGGATGGATTCTTCAAAAATGCTAGAAACAATAAGACAGATGCACTTATCGTTAAGTTGCGACACTATTGTCAGAATATTTATAGAAGACAACGGGATTCAAAGGATGATAGCTCAACAATTAAATGACGAAAATATTCAAGCAGAAGAAATAAAAATAAAAGGAGACAAAGGAGAAAGACTTAGATTAATAAGTAATTTAATTAAAGAAGGTAAAGTCCTGCTTCCTAAAGAAGGCGTCGAAAAATTAAAGAATCAAATTGTTGATTTTGGGGTTGAAAAATACAATGACTTAGCCGACGCACTTACTTTACTTATTTTAGCAGTTTTAAGAGATAAAACAGGAATAGCACGAGCAACTATTTTTGATATAGATGATTAGTTTTCTAAAACTCTCTTAATCGTCTTGACTACCCCATCGTAATTATCAAAGAAATCTTTCTCTGATATAGTAAATTCTCGGCTCAGATAATCATCAGGTGCTTTGATGTTAGTATTTTTATGCAACTCATCGACAAATTTTTTATAATATCTTTCCATACTTTCTTTGGACATATGATCTACTAGCCATCTAATCTTAATAAAAACATTACCATTTGAATAGAATGAGAAAGGTGATGATCCCTTGCTTATTTTATTAAAAACTGGCGCGAAAGAACCATTAATTACACCTGTTCCCCAAATTATCTTATCAGCTTTTTCTTTGAAATATTCATAAAGCTTAATAACTTTATCTGCATTATCGCCTGACATTTCCTTTGTTTGTCTAATAAAGTCCTCTTCATTCCAAATCCTTCTTTTATTTGTAGATGCAACACTGATATTCTTTTTTACTTCTATTCCAAACATTTTAGGAATCATTATTTCATAATCTTCAAACCTATAATAATCCAACTGAACCGCATATATATCAAATTGACTATTCTGATTTACGTAAAGGATTAAATCTTTTAATCGTTCATCTATTGAATCCATTAGAATAACAAATTTAATAATTCCTTCATCTAAATTATTTTTTAGATCATCTAATGTTAATTTAATCTCTTCATCTGATAAATTAAAAAAATCTTTAACCTTATCATCGAAACTCATACTAAATCTTTTTTGTATCTCGTAATTAAGAATATTAATAAATTCCTGAAAATTATTTTGATGTTTCCATAAAGCAGCGCCATAATCTAAAGCCTGGGCAACAACTGTTCTTTTGTCCGGGTTTTTATATAATTTAGTTTCAACAATATAAATATTCCCTTCTTTATCTATGGCCAAGGCGTCAATCGGACCGGCATTAGTTGGAAATTCTCTTTTGACCACTAATAATTTCTTATCTTCTTCCAATTCATAAATTGGAATTGATTCTGGATTATCTTGGATATACTGCTGAAGATAATCCTCTTTATCAAAACCGGTCTTATCTATTTTTTGGGCATCTCTGCCATTTTTGGAAATAATGATTGACATAAGATCATAAATTAGGATATAGTTTCTCCTTTTCCTTTCTTCCATTTGTAATGGCAATTTAAACAAGAATACTCCTTTGCTTCCTTTTTGTTCTGTGGAATAACTGTTACAACAATCGCTAAAACAAAAAATATTACGGCGAAAATCAAAAGCGGTAGTATAAAAAGACCAAAAAATCCCGAGAGACCAGCTAAAACAAAAAAGACTAATCCACTAAGACCTTTTGTCGACATTGTATTATATGATTTGCAATTTGGACATTGAATAGACATATTATTTTTTAGTTCTTTATTAAATTATCTGGCGGGAAATACAAAGCTCGCCGCCAGCGATAGTCCGAAGACTACCCATATCTCTTTCGAGACATGACCGTACAAGGTGCTCTGACGACGAGCTTAATACCTTGTACGGACTTTTTGAGCCATGCCCCATAAAGAGGTTTAGGCAATTTGATTGTACCTTAATAATAGCTTAAAACATTAGATTTGTGTAGTTTTAGTTACCAACAACCCAGTCTGGACTCCCCGGAGCGGTTGCGGCATCCTTTGACCAGGTCGATAAACAATCAATTAACAAATAAAAAACTATGCAAAATAATAATCAAACACAATTAAATAATAATGAATCTATTCCAATTAGATACTGTCTTTACGCAAGAAAAAGCACAGAAAGCGATGAAAAACAAGTTATGAGTATTGATAGTCAAATCAAAGAAATGATAGACTTAGCCAAAAAGGAAAATTTAGAAATAGTTGATATTCGAAAAGAATCTCATTCAGCTAAAGATTCTGGTCAAAGACCAGTATACAACCAAATAATAGAAGATATTAAAAAAGGATTATTCAATGCAATCATAACATGGGCACCTGACCGACTTTCACGAAACGCCGGTGATTTAGGCGCCTTAGTTGATTTAATGGATCAAAAGCTATTAATTGAAATCAGAACTTATGGACAAAAATTCATTAACTCTCCTAATGAAAAGTTTCTCTTAACAATTCTAGGTGCTCAAGGAAAACTGGAGAACGATCAGAAAGGCGTGAATGTCCAAAGGGGCCTAAGGGCTAAATGTCAACAAGGCCTCTGGCCGGCCATGGCCCCGACTGGCTATCTTAATGAAAAAAGAACAGATAGAAAAGGATATGTATTAATAGATCCTAAAAGAGCTCCAGTAATTAAACAAATGTTTGAAAAGGTAGTTAATGAACAATTGAGTGGTCGAAAAGTCTGTCGCTGGCTAAAAGATGATCTTAATTTTAAGACAAAAAATGGAAAACACCTTTCCTTGGCTAATATATACAGATTACTAAAAACTACCTTCTATTATGGAATGTTCGAGTACCCTCGAGAAAGTGGTAACTTCTATACTGGCCGGCACACACCTATTATTTCTAAAGATCTATTCGATAAAGTCCAGCAACAACTATCTATTGAAAGTCATATTAGAGAAAACAATAAAGAATTTGCTTTTACTAAGCTACTAAAATGCGGACTTTGTGGCTCGGGTATTACGGCCGATGAGAAGTTTAAGAAACTAAAAGATGGATCAACTAAACGATATGTCTATTATGGCTGTACTAGGAGCAAGAATCTTTATTGTAAATGTGGCTATATCAGAGAAGAAGAATTAATTAATCAATTTATTAAGATTATCAATAGAGTTAATCTCAATGAATTAGGAATCAGAAATAAGCTAGAACAAGAAGTAGATAGATACCATAACTTTCAAACAAATGTCCTAGGAATCAAAACAAAAAAATCAACTTCCAAAGAAGCTGATATAAAGAGTTATGCTAGATATATTCTACTGAAAGGAAATATCCTTGAGAAAAGAGAATTACTAACCTGCGTCAAGAGTCAATTGGTTCTGGCTAATAAGAAAGTGGTTTTGGGAAAATAGAATAAAAAAAGATGGCAGAATAGTTACTGCCATCTTTAATTGATATTTACCAAGGAAGATTAACTTCTCTGGGATAAACATCGGGAAAACTTTCTCCGACCAACGGTTCTAAAGTATCAGCCAAATATTTCTCAACAGCATCCTGTTCCGACATACCAATTCTTGCCCATGTAACATACATATCCTTATCTTCATATTCTAGAATTTCTGGGTCTTTTCTATGTTCACTCAATCTGTCCTTAATTATACCTTGGCCTATTCTCACTGTTACCGGTTTATCATTATCCCAATACCAGATAATATAAACACCTTCCATGTCATTAAAATGACTGTGGTTTAAATCAACATCTAGAAAAGGACACCATTGATCACCTTTGCAATCATTCCACTTTAAATTCATAATAAGTTAATAGTTATCTTGTTGATAACTATTTTAGGTTATTTGTTAATTTCTTGCTATAATAAACAAGAGTATATAGATAAATGCTCGACCGTTTACTAATCTAGAAAGATGCATTATCTATGATAGCAGATAAAACAGTGGATTGACCCACTGTTTTATTTTTTCTTTTCCCTTTGGGAAAGAGCACTGCCGGCAGCTGATTTAGATTTTCTGCTAGTTCTTCTGTCTCTTAAAACTTTAGAAGATATCTTAGCTACCCTACGACTCGTAACTTTTTTAGCCATGTTTTTTTATTTTCTCCGCCTGTTTAATTATTTATTTTGAGTCACCAACGACATAACTCATTTCGACCTATACTTCTTAATATTTAGTTTAATCAAAATACATATTTAATCTAAGACTAATCTGTGGAATGTTTTTTTTCTTAATTTTCCAACTCCTTTTTGGGAGGACTTCTTAAGACAGTGACAACTTTCCCATTAATCATAAAATTATCTTCCTTCGGAACAAGGTAAATCGGTTTAATTGATCTGTCGCTCGATTCAGGCATCAAAGCAAGAAATTCATCGTTAACCTTTCTAAGAGTCTTCACAACAGCCAATCCATCAACTATTGCCAATACCTTATCTCCTAAATCATACTTACCATGATCAACAAGAATATAGTCGCCATCATTTATACTTTTACCGTCTATATTGCATAAATCCATAGATTTCCCAAAAACCTGGATAGCAAAAAGATTTTTTCCTTTGGCAAATCTAGAAGGGACTTTTAAATAACCTTCTACATTTTGCTCTGCAATAAAGTAAGGGTCGCCAGCAGTGGCAAATCCGTATATGGGAATATCCATAAATTGTTTTTTATTTTCAGAGATTAAACTAATTCCCCTACTCTTAGAGCTTCTTTTAATAAAACCTTGGCCCTCTAATGATCTTAAATAAATCAAGACACTGCGAGTACTTTTAACAATCAATCCATGCCCAGCCATTTCTTCCTGAAGTTCTTTAATAGAGGGTGATTTCCCTATGCGAGCAATGAACGATTTAATCGCCTTGAGCACTATCCTTTGTTTTGGTGTGATTATTTTCATAAAGATGTCATTTACATAACTTTCATATTATAGAGGTATAATATATGATAGCTCAAGATAAGTCAAGTATTTCCCAAAATAAAAAACTGAAGTGAATAACAATTTACTTCAGTTCCTCTATGTCAAATCCCTTAATTTAAGGTAATTCAATTGTTTTTAATTTTTCTATTATTTTTTGAAAAGGTTGAATTATACCCAAATTCTCATAGATGCCTTCACTAACCCAAGTCGAAACTCCCACAATACAAACTTCTCCGTTTATTTTAGAAATAGCTAACCCACCAGACATACCTGCATCGATTTTTGCATCTGTATAATAATCACCATAACTATCCATACCACTAATTATTCCATCCAAAACAATTAAATTTCGCTCGCTCAAAATTTCTTCGTTTGGAATATACTCTTCTGAAATAAAAGGAAATTGTTCCTTAAATTTTTCTGGAGCTGTATACTCAAAAGCGGATCCCGGATATCCAAATATATAAACTCTACTACCAATGATTTTATCTTCTGGACAAGAAGATAAATTTTTCAATAGAACGGACTCTAATATATCGTCAGACATGGAAGGCCGTCCTTCAATCTTTTTTCCATGAAAGATATCACCGTATTTTAGTAAGGCTATATCCAAATTGTCATCTAAGAAGTGACTTTTTTCATCGTAGATATATTGTCCGAGAGAACTTCCATGTTTGTCTTGAATAGTATTTAAAGACACAGAACAAAAGTTAAAATTATATCCTTCTTTTGTAATTTTTTTAAATTGAGCTACGTGTCCATTGGTTAAAACATAAGCATCGTTATAATCAAATGTCTCTTTAGAGCTTTCTCCATTAATTAAATCCTTATAGATAAAAGTGCCAGACCCATATATTTTATCATCCCATTGACCATCACCATCCTCATCATATAAACATTCTAAATTAACAATCGATTTTAATACCTCTTTTATTTCTTCCTGAGTTATCCATTCTGCTTCGCCTGAAGATATTGATTGTTCATCATTGCTTTTTTGGGATGGAGAAATTACAAGATAATAAAAAACTGAAAATCCAATTAACAAAACTGATAGAATTATACTTAATTTAATAATTTTATTTAGCATTTATTTTTCTTATTTTTGAGATCATTTGATAGAATTCTTCAAAATCGAGGCACCTCGGTCCCTCGATAAAAAAGTCTTGTGGCTGGGGAGGTAGGATTCGAACCTACGATCATGGATCCAGAATCCAGTGCCTTACCACTTGGCTACTCCCCAATTTATTAATCCAAATATCTTCGGATAGCAACTAAACTACTTGAAATACCCAAGGTCATACCAATTAACATCTGAAGGATAAAAAGAACAATCAAATTTACCTGAAAGAAATAGAAAAGGTCGGTTCCTGGTAAATAAGAAGTAATCTTTGGTGAAAGAT
>Ga0307992_1001435_pt1 | contig 14054 bp, 10 predicted proteins | sample EllFjometagen133_FD_203162 | JGI IMG/M metagenome (GOLD analysis project Ga0307992, IMG submission 203162) | Marine microbial communities from Ellis Fjord, Antarctic Ocean - #133 | ecosystem: Environmental > Aquatic > Marine > Unclassified | place: Southern Ocean | collected 2014-10-08
AGGATTAAGGAGGCTAAAAAATTAGGGTTTTCCAACATAATATCTCCCGATAATGTAAAATCTATTACGGAGGCTATTAAACTTGGCTTCTAGTCTTTAGTGAGAGTTATAGTAAACCACTTAGCGATTTGAGCCTTAGTGGGAAATATAGAGCAACTTATGAAAAAGTATAAAAAATGGCAAAAGTTACAGAGAGAAAAAAGGCCCTTTTCAGTAAGGGTAATGGAAAATCGGTCAAGCAGATCTTAGACCATAACAGTAAGCCCTCGCCAAGAGAGGTATCATTGGTTATGCGTATTATCTTAGGCCTAATCTTCCTCGCCCTTGGTTTTGCCTTTTCCAAAGAGGTCTTTTTTGATGAACATCCATTGTTTGGCATGCGCTTTTTGGCGGAGGTTTTAATTTCCTTGGTAACAGGCCTTCTCGGCTTTTATGTTTTACCCAAGGCTTTTTCTGCGTTAAAACATTGGTTTGTGAAAATAATTTTCGACGCTGTTAGTACAATCGTTTCAAATTTTTGGGAACAGCAATCCGATAAGATACGCGAAGCCCGTAAGGAAAAGGAAAGGAAAAAAAAGGTTGCCCAAGAAGCATCACGGAAGGATAGGGAGGCACAGGAATCGCATTTAAAAGAGTCTTTAAAGGGGTTAATGGTCTTGGATACCTCTGTTTTGGTAGATGGGCGTATTTTCGATATTGCAATGACTGGTTTTATAACCCGTGATTTAGTTGTTCCGGATTTTGTAGTAGATGAGTTGCACGCACTTTCGGATAGTAAAAAGGATATAAAACGCGCTAAGGGTAGGAGGGGTTTGGATATTTTGAAGTCTTTAAAGAAAGCTAGGGGAGTAAAGGTTCGTATAACCGAGAAGTTTGAACGCTCTAAAGAGGGTGTTGATAAGACGCTTGTTAGGTATGCGAAAGAGTATGGATTAACTTTGGTTACTTTGGATTTTAATCTGAATAAGGTGGCGTCTGTCTCAGGGGTTAAGGTTTTGAATCTTAATGATTTGGCTAATGCTCTGAGGATGTACTTGTTGCCGGGCAAGAAGCTTGAAATTAAAGTGGTGGATGTTGGGCAGGAGAAAAACCAAGGAATTGGTTACTTAAAAGATGGGACGATGGTGGTTGTTGACAAGGGGAAGGATTTGGTTGGTAAAACCGTCAAAGTTTGTGTGAAAAAGAATATTCAAGGGTCTGCGGGTAAGATGATTTTTGCTGAGCTGTTGGAGTAGTCTTGAGAATTATCCTAGGATAGTTCCAGGGTTTATCCTTTTATAGCAGGTTTCTGTCGATACTTTATAGAGGATTATCCTTTGAGTTTTTTGATTTTATCCTACAAGCACAAGAAACAGCCGATTTTATTAAAGGATAATGCTTGAGGGGCGAACACGAGAGAAACGAAAAAAACACTCCACAACGAAGCGACCGAAGCGTCATCCGCAGAGCGTTTTTTTCTATAAGATCATGTTTCCCGGACAGTTGGAAACATTGAACTAGTACCTAAATTAGAGGAATGCCCAAATTTTTGCAAGCAATCGGGCTTGTAGCGTTTTGCTCTGGGGCACTGTGTTATAGGGGATAGTACGCACCGTTATTATTTCAATTGGTATATTTGGTTTTTTCTTTAGCTGAAAGCAAATCTCGTGTGTCCTGTATCCTATAATATTGATTTATTCTCTGCTTCTGTGTACAATTTCGGATATTGAACAGAAGGTTTCAGGGTTTGTTTGAGGCTATCTACCTGTTAATCTTGACGGCCTATAACACTTGACAGATAGTGGGAACCTATAGTACAATATGGGGTGAGACAAACTTTCTTCATTGATTTAGATTCTTATCTTCTCTTCCGAGATTTTTAGGAGATGAGGTTCTAAACCAGCTTTTAAAACTTTATGTAGTTTTTAGGTTTTGAAGGTTGAATCTTACAAGTTTTGTAACTTACAGGATGTAAGCAAATCCTTGCGGATTGTGCTTGAGTTATTTGTACTAAAAGGTTCTTTCAGAACACTTTTAGGGAGTACAAAATGTTTTTAACATTTTGTTCACCATTTAAAGTTCTTTTAGAGAACTTTAAAAGTACTTTGATAATTGAATAGGGAAGGTTAGGCACCGTTAATATATTTATGGTGCTATGTTAGTTTTCCTTTTTTCTCTGCATTTTGTAGGGTCCGCCAGTTAAGGAGTGATTTTTCTTTAGTAGCTCACTTCAGAAGTAGAGTTTGTCCCAATTCCTCCTCGTTCAGGTTGCCTTTGGCAAAATTCACTTGGAGGAATGTGCCAAACTCTCCTCATAGGATTTATTTTAAGTAAAGAAAAATCAGGTTGTAGATGAGGTTTGTTAGGAGAATCACTTTTTAGTTGGCGTTGACTCTGCAGAAGTTTGCAGAGATTGTGAAAATCATGTAGTTAAGGAGGAAGAAATGAAGGCATTGAGTTCGCTTACGGTAGCACAGCTCCGCCAGATGGCGGGGCACCTGGATGTTGACCTTGTGGGCACCGCCCGGAAGGACGAGATTGTCGACCGCATTCGCGCGGTTGACGCGGCAACCTTGAGTTCACGCAGCAACGCAGATCTCAAGGAGGCTTTGGACCTCTTGGGTGAGCCCAAGAGTGGGACGAAGGCCCAGTTGGTAGCTAGGGTGATGAGTGCCTTTGGAGCTTCCGCTCCGACACCCGCTCCAGCCGTAACCGCACCTGCGCGCCACTTCCCGTGGTGCACAGTTGTTCGTGCCGTAGCCGCAATCGCGGTGGTGGCCTTGGTCGTTTGGGGGCTTTTTGCCTTCGGTAGATACTATCAGGCCCAACGGGTGGCCGCGGCTGAAGCCGAAGTTCTAGAAACCGTCGAGGCCGAGGTTCCTGCCGAGGTTTCGGAATCCGCTGAGGCTCCCGTCCCGACGGAAACGCCGGAGATCACGCTCAGAACCGAGCTGACCTCTACCGAGGTGTATTCGTACACTCCGGGAGGAGAAGGCTTTGGTCAATGGGCGACCGATGTTGTTACACCCACCGGTGCAACTGCGCCGTGTGGGCGTATTTGGCAGGCCACCAACTTGGAGAATTTGCCCTGGACGGCAATTTTCTGCGATTGGCGGACCTCCGAGATGGAACCAAAGTTGCAGTGGCCACACGCCACGCAGCTGACTGTGTCAGGGGATGGGATTGTTTCCTTCGAACTCTGGCGAGATCTCGTCGCATCAAAGGAGCTCGATCCGGATCCCTATGACGTCGCCAACTCCAAGGATTCTCCTTTGGGGCTTGGGTGGTTCGCTCAGGGGTTCAATGGCACCGTCTGTGTTAACGGCTCGTGTCAAGAGCTCATGGGTGGAGGAGTCTACCAGATCGGATTTCCGAGTGACTTTTCGTATCACTACGACGTCCGCATCGCGATCGACTCCGGCCAGGTCAACTTCTGGCAAGGCGAACGCCTTACCACGGAGAACAATTGGCCCCTCCCCGAGGCCAACTAGAGTCGTTAAGACCCCACCAAAATCTTTCAACATTTTTTAGCGCAATGGCGCGAATGTTTGATAGGTTGAGGTGGGGTTCTTTTTTTACCTGGATTCCACAGAGAGCTCAAAAACCACCCATAATTTAGTGTAACTCTAGTGAAATACTCTTGAAAATACCTCAGATCAGCAAAAATCCGAAACCTTAAAAAGGTTTATACTCATTCTCGACTTCAAAAATTACCATTCCTTTATTTCTAAAAACCTCTTTAAAATCCGAAAACTCTCTTAAATAATATATATAATCGTATTCTTCAAACTCTCCCGGCTCCAAGTCGTAAGGACGCCACACATTCCAATAAATCCCATATCTGTATTCATCTGGTCCTAGTTGCCATTTTCTAAAACGCCCTCCTACAGCTAACAAAACCTTGTCCGGAACTTCTTTTACAACCGAATCCTCAATTTCAAATAATTTCCTACCTATATTCTCGTCTCTTGTTAAATAAATATCCGTCAAAATCTCTCTAGTCTTTAGGGACGCATATGCCCCCCCAGGGGAGTTAACACCGGAAAGACCCTCTAATATATGCATCGTAGCCGGTTCTCCTACAAGTAGTACATTCTTTCCCTCGTAGTTTTCTTTTAAGAATTTTGCCGCCTCTATTTCGTTTGTTGTCACGTGTGTCGAAAAGATTTTGTAGCTTGGTACTCCTTTATACATACTGATATTCACAATAAAAATTGCCCCAAGGGATAGCGTTAAAATTATTATACTTAAACCTTTAAGTAACCTTGAAAGGGGTTTAATTAAAAACCATATTCCCATTGCCATCAAACTATGTGTTGTCAGCCGCCCAACATTACAGACCTTCAAAATATATGGTATAGGAGAGAGGGTAAGAGCTAAAACTCCATTGTTCAGGATAACAGCTAATAAATAGTTTTTTCTGTATTTTTTGAGCGCACAAAAGTATCCAAGCGGTAGAAAGGCCAGTAGGCTATATCCATAAAATTCCCTCATAAGCTCAAATTTTTCCATAATATTTTTGTTGTAGTAAATAGCCTCTCCGCGATTAATTGAATTAAAATCTATCTTCGAAGTAACTATATAAACAACAGGTATAAGTATGAAGGACGCCCCTAATAAGATATATTGAATTTTCTTATTTTCCTTAATTTTTCTGGAGTATAGGAAAATTAAACTTGTGCAATAGAGAAAGACCGACAGACTTCCTATGATCGTATGCCCTAGCAGCGCAAATCCAACAAATATAATAGAGTTGTAGATCAGCTCTCTTTTGTTCCGAGGGAACGTTTTAATTAAGTTGGCCAAGAATGCCCCAGTAACGACGGATACCAAGTTTTGTGGAAGTAAGAATAAGGAGGTATAGGCCATGGATGATTCGAAAATCAAAATACCGAGAAGTCCCCCTAATAAACCAACTACCCTTTTTTTAGTTATCGCGTATGTTACAGAAAATGAAATTAGAGCTACGCTAAGTAGATGATAGTATTCAACGAACCACCAAAACTCCAGTACATCCACGTTAAAAAGTGATTGCGGAATTGCGAGTAACGTGTGAAATATAGTTGTATATCCGCTAAATTGAAACGAGTCTGATAGATCAGAAATAGCTATTTTGAATTTCCCATTACCAATTAGATTTACTAGAGTTTGATGGTGATAAATGTCCCAATTTAGTGTAGTAAATGTAGGGCTATCCAGTCGCCAAACCCCATATGCAGCAGTTGCTACAATAAGTAGTAGTGCTATTATGAGTACATCTTTTATCCTTAATTTCCTGGCGACCAACTCTTTATTTTTAAGTATATCTCTCACTATGATTGTTAGAGATAAAAGAATATCAAATCCAACAACGCCCATAACTATTGATTTTAGGTTGGAGGGAAACAAGAAATTTCCCAAAGCTATTTGGATGTATAAAACAAGACTCCCGGTGGCAAAATTAATGAATCCGTTGATTATAGTCTGAATGATATCGCTCTTTTTTTCTTGTGTTTTAAAGAGTTTAGATATCCCGGTTCCTATTATTGCAGGAATAACATAAAAAGATGCGGCGGCACTAATGGGAAGCAAGTATCTCATAGAAGCTCCTTTACAGAATCAAATACCTCTACTGTTATGCGGCTCTTTCCTGGTTTCAGCTCAAATTCTATTATTCGATGGGGTTTATTCAAATAAACAGCCTCGTATTTTGCAGAGTTTGGGTTTATCAAGACAGCTCCATTGTAACTGTTGTTTGCAATAATAGTGGGCTTGGTCAGCAAAACCTTGTCATTTTCTTGTTCTAAAGGCTTTAAAGGCACTCCGTATAATTCTATGAATTCCTTTGCTTTTGACGGGCCTCTAGAGAAGTATAAGTTTTTTTCAATATCAAAGAGATAGTCATTTTCATCAAACGTCATGGTCATAACAATGGTGTTCTGTCTGAACCTTTCCGGAACATTTTCTACCCATACTTCTATTTCGTTTTCCTCAATGTGTGATTTGAATGCAAAACTAGTCCCCTTACTCGCAAAGGTTACTACAGGGTCTGCTAACCCAAAATAACTTAAAATGGCCTCATATTTTGCTTGGAGGAGGCTTCTTTCTATGTTTAGTTCCTTTGCAATTAAGCCTTCTTTAATATCTACAAATTTCTCTGTACTTGTTTCTGAGTATTTAAAGTAGGCGTCATAAGGCGAGAAGTTATAGAAAACACCTGTGGTTGGCGAAATGTATAATCCATATTTGTAAGGACTTAAAGTAAAGTTTCCAGTTTTTTGAACGACATTTTCATTCCAAGGGTTTTTTATGCCATAAACGGAAATGCACATCAATGCGAGAAATGTGATAAACAGGACGAGTTTTTTCATAACTTCATTATATCAATGTAGTTGTTTGTAAGCACTCCCACCAACACCCCAACATTGGACACCCTATAGTGTTTGTGGTACAATATTTCCAGTCTTCTGTTCTTTCAAAGTAGGTTTTTAACCCATTAACCCAAAGGAGGGTTTAGATTATGAAGACGCGTTTTTCGTTCGTGATAGTAGGAGTTTTGGTGTTGGCCGTGCTGGTCGGAGCGCTTTTCTTTGCGGGTTCCGGTATCGTTTCCGCGGATCCTTTAGACGGTGGTCTGCCTGATACGGAGATCTACGTTCATGATGGGGCGTTCGTGATTACCACTACGGAAAAATCCATCCTTGTGGATGGGGTGATTCTCACGGATACCACGGTTGTTGAAGGTAGGTTTTTCTGGCAAGGTTCGCGCATTGATGGAGAAGTCCATCAGGTTACGGACGGGGTTAACCCCTATGTCATCGTAACCGGTTATAACCTTTTCCCGGGTGAAAGCTATTCGGATACCTCGGGGATGGCGGTTGTTGCGAGCCCCGAAGAGTGGGGAGAGATGGGAGTTGTCCTGTATTCCTCTCCGGATTCGGAGGATAGTCAGATTTATACCTTGGCAGGGTATGGGTACGATTTGCAGGTTTCCACGGGGACGCTGTTTTGGCACTACGACACTTTGGAATGGTCTGAGGAACCGCAATATGGGTTCTTCACGGCAATTTCTGTGTTAAAGAGACCAAAGCAGCCTACACTGACCTTGGGGGGCCAGGAGGAAATCCACGCTATGGAGTCCGGTTTCTATACCGCGACTTTGGCTGGGGAGTCTCTTCCTCTTTCCACCGAATTTCGGTGGGAGGCGACGGACCATACGGTTTTTACGGATACAGCGGGTATCCAGGACGTGGTCTCGTTGTCTTGGGGAACACCGGGAACGAAGACTGTTCAAGTTTCGGCGGAAGGTATTACGACTACGCTAGTCGTGACAGTCACGCCGAAAATGTACACGGTCTTTCTGCCTCTGGCGATCTCAAATCGGCCTCCGACCTGTCTGGAGAATACACCTTTCGAAGTGACTGGGTGGCAGACGGATGCAGGCTACGGCGTATGCTCATGGGCAAGACCCGCAGATATCGATGGTGTAGCTCCCGAGCGCGTTGTTACCGCGCATTACAACTGGATTTACACCGGAATCACTGGTCCGCAAGCCCGGTGGCTTGCACCCGGTAGTTTCGACGATGATCTGTTCCACATGGAGACATCTGGCCAAGCCGGACTCGCAGTCGTCTGTGACAACTGCGCGGGCTTCCGTCGCGTCTACGCCCTCTGGGGCTTCGGCTACCAGCTAGTATATTGGCCAAATGAGGTCAGATGGTATGCCAACAACGCCTGGAGTTCAACTCCGGCCTGGAACGAATACACCCTTCTGGGTGTGAAGTAATCGTCTCTAGGCCACCCGTAAGGGAACAAGTTGCTAAAGACATGTTATGTGTCTGCAGTAAGCAACTTGTTCCCTTCTTTTTTTCTAAAATTCAGTATTCTCTCCCCATCTTAACAAGTCCCATAGCATTGACATATATCCCATAGCAATGTATAATGCGTTGCATAATGTTAAGAAACAAGACTATTTCCTTAATAATTCCTTGTAAAAACGAGGAAAAAATACTACCAGAAACCTTAAAAAATGTTCCTTCCTACGTGGATGAAATAATCGTTGTGGATAATGGTTCTACAGATAACTCTGCTAGAGTAGCTAGCGAGGCCGGGGCTATTGTGGTAAAAGAGCCTCGTAAATTAAACGGAATAGGTTACGGTTACGCTCATATTAAGGGGATAGAATCTTCCGCAGGAGATTACATTTTTGCTATGGACGCAGATGATACTTACCCCTCTTATCAGATAAAAGAGATTGTTGAATATATGGAAGATAGTGCGGTGGAAGTAGTTTCCTGTAACCGCTTACCATTAAAAGATTCAGAAGTTATATCCAAAATTCGTAGATTAGGTATTCATATATTAAATATTGAGATAGCTTTGCTGTATGGATTCCAGATAAAAGATACATTAACAGGTATGTGGGGGATGAGACGTTCCGCCTTACCCAAATTAAACTTGAGAATGGGTGATTGGAATTTGTCTCCAGAGGTTAAAGTTGCTGCTATTACAAATAAAGATATTGTTTTCGCCGAGTATCACATTGATCACTTTGCTCGAGAAAAAGAGCCCAGTAAACAGCAAATCTGGAAGACCGGATTAAGCCATTTTATGTATATTCTAAAAAGGCGTTTTACTGAGGATAGCCATGCCGGAGGTTTTGTTTATAAGTTTATTGATACAAAATGGGAAGTTCCTGTTGTGAAAGGCCACAAAGTTAAATTTGCTATTTAAGCTTGTTTTCCAGGAGTAGCTTATACAGCTTTTCAGATATTACATTCCAATCAAACTCTTTTACTAGAATCTTTCGGAAATTTTGTGCTATTAAAACACGCTCTTTCTCATTGTCTAAGGCCCATTTTAGAGCTTCTACAATTGCCTCAGGATCTTTTTGTGGTACTAATTGTCCAGTCTCACCATCTCTAATAACTTCCCAGGTTCCGGCATTATCTGTGGCAATAACGTAACACCCCGAAGCCCCTCCTTCCAAAACAGTGTTGGGGAATCCCTCGTTGTGGTGAGAGGGGTTGATAAAAATATCACTTATTGCTAAAAGGTCTCGAACCTGTTCATATTTTAGATCTCCTGTCATAATAACTTTATCCTCCAGACCACCATCCGCAATTTGATTTTTAAGCTTTTGCTCCAATTCGCCGGGGCCTGCCAGAACGAAGACCACATTTCTTTGATTGGTGTTTATAAAATCCTTTATTGCCTCATAGAAATAAGTAACTCCTTTAGTCCAGATCATACGTCCCACATATGTAATTAAAGTAATCCCATCTTCTATTTGTATGTCTAGCCTTGGTATAGTCCTGCCCATTTTTTCTTTAAGTGAAAAGAATTTAGTATCTATGCCGCCGTATATTATATGGGACTCTTTTTTAAGCCCTAGTTTCTCTTTAAAGAATTTCTCAGCTGTTTTATTTGTGAAGGTTATTAGATCATATTTGTTTAAAGATGCTTTTGCTAGGGTTAAATCTACTATCTTGGATAGCAGTTCCACAATTTTGTTTTGGTGTACGGGATGGGTGGCCACGTGTCCGGTATAAAAGCTTTTTGCTCCAATCTTTCGGGCATATTTCCAAACCCACCAAGTGGGGTCAAAGAAGCGTATATGAGTGTTTACATAATCGTATCCATTTTTTGTTAGTTTCTTTAACCGTTTATTCAGTGCGAATGGATTAGGTAGGGCAAATCTTGCTGGTATGACATTCCAACAGGGGACTCGGTAAATTCTAAAACCTCTATAATCTTCGAGCTCTTCTGTGTGATCAGTGTTGTATGTAAGAACATCTACTTTTACATTCGGATGATTTTCCATCATTTTCACATAAATTTCTTCCGCATATTTTTGGCTTCCTCCCCTATGTGGATAAAAAAACGGGAGAATTAACAGGATTTTAATTTTATTTTTTTCAGTCATTTTCATAAGAATTATATACTACATTTACAGGTCTCTTGTTTTTTGACATTATAATCTTATAGCCCTGAACAAGTTACAAAGTCAGGATGGTTCTGTGTCGATCCAATAAGCAACCAATCTATAAAGACTCTTGACACAACCTTGCTATTAACCTATAATACTGTGAGTGATAGGGTTTTATGTCCCATAGCCTTGACGTATCTCGGATTATAGGATATAATTAGCTCTGTCAATAGACCGGTTAGTTACCGGCCTTCTCGTTGAGGCCTTTTTGATTGTATCTTAAGATTACAAGCTAAACAGGCTTTTACTTAATTTCCTGCCAAAAGTTAGGAGTATATTTTCCTATTAATTTATTAATGTTAATGGGGAAGTTGCTTATATAAAGCTATGAATAAAAAAACAACGAAAAATTTAATATTGTCTGTAGCTACAGCAGCTTTCTTATTTAAAGGGGAAGTATATGCTGATCAATATGGTGGTGGAGAAGTTAAGAATAAATCCTTCCGTATTGAAAAAGAAGTTCGTATAAAACATGAAGGTGATTATGAAGATAAGCTTGTTTTAGATGATGGTGAATGGGGTGAAGTTATTGAGTTTAGGGTGGAAATCAAAAATGAGGGTGAAGTAGAGACTGACGATATGAAGATGGAGGATTTTCTTCCTGAAGAGATGTATCGTGTTGGGGGGGATGGTCTAACTGAGTATTGGAATGATTTCGAACCGGGTGAAACCAAAACCTTCTACATTGACGCCAAAATCGATGAAGATGAGTTTGATCGTGAAAACTTCGATAAGTGTGTTGTAAACAAAGCAGAGGTTCGCTATGACGGCGACTTTGAAGGTGCTGATACAGCCACAGTATGCTATGGAGACATTGAAATAACCGAGCTTCCTGAAACTGGTATAGGAACTACTATGTTGCCATTGGGTTTAGGTCTTATAGTGGTGGGAACTTTGGTTAAGAAGTCTAGAAAAAAGTAATAAATTATTTTATTAGTTAATCAGAAAAGCCTGCCTAATTTACTGGCGGGCTTTTTTGTGCGAAGCCTCTATTTCCGTTTACAAGTTTACTAACTTGTAAAAAGGAAACTATCCTTACCTTAGACGCAAGATAGTACTATGAGAAAGCACTTTAGGCCGGGAATAGATTAGCTTCGGCTAAGTTCCGAAAGGAACTTTGGCGACTCAACGTAAATGTGAGTGTAATACGAGCATTTCGTTGTGGTGTCAACAGTAGCGAAGCTACTTTGACAAATGAACATAATGTACTCATTCTGTACTGGGTTACAAGTTTACTAACTTGTAAAAAGGAAACTATCCTTACATTAGATGCAAGATAGTACTATAAGAAAGCACTTTGGACCGGGGATAGATTAGCTGGGTTTGGCTTAGTCCTTACGCGGCTGATCTGTTTCCGGCCTAAATTTAGGGTCCTGTCCTCTCAAAAGATAGGCCTTAAACGAAGTTAAGCCAAATTTCTCTATATGATCCCAGAAAAACGTGATAAAAATTTTAAGGACAGGCCTCTCAAAGGACGGATCCTTTTCATCTCAGGAATTTTGTTGTTAGTGTTGGGGTGTGGGATAGCGTCGTTCTTTTATACTTCCGCCCCACACAACATGTGGTCAGGAGTGCAGAAGATATTTTTCGAACACATCGCTCTTTCCGCCGAGGCAACAGAAACTATCGTACAGAAGCCCTCTGTTTTCGCTGAGAAATTAGAACCTATTTATGAGGTTCCTGTAAGAATTTATGTGAAAAAGCAGGGTTCAGATCAAAAAACAATTGACGCATTTTTGGTACCCGTATCCCTGACACCTGATGGGGAATTAGAAACCCCGTCGGATTGGAGTACTGTGGGTTGGTATGAGCGCTCTGCCAAAGTAGGGGAGGAAGGAAACACAATATTGAACGGGCATTACGACGATAACTATGGGCGACCGGCCGCCTTTTACAACTTGAAAAGCTTGAAAGTAAATGATACAGTTTATCTAGTTGATTCATTTGGCAGAAATTTCTATTATCAGGTAACAGAGATTTTTTATGTTAGCATTTACGATAAAGATCGCGTAGCTAAGGTTTTAGAGTCTGAAGGTTCCTCATTGACACTTGTTACATGCGGGGGCGTCTGGATAGCTTCAGAGGGGACTTATAACAACCGTCTTGTGATAAAGGCGAGGAAAGTTTGACGAACCAGAAAGCTACTTTTTAGAAGTTTAAAATAAAAACTTTATTGAGAACTAAACATTGGAGTTTCTTTGTTGTGTAAAACTTTGAAAAAGTTTTACAACTCAACGTAAATGTGAGTGAATACGAGCATTTCTTTGTTCAAGCTGGGAGATAGCGCGCCGGTAAAGTTCGAATAGAACTTTATCCGGATCAAGCATAATTCGAAGAATTTGCTTGAGGTGTCAAGTGTCCCGAAAGGACCTTGACAGAAGTCTTTATCAAGAAGTTAGGGTCGGAGTTTCTTTATTCAAGCTGGGAGATAGCGCGGGGCAGTGGCTATCTCCCGACTTGAGTTATCAAAAATAGCGAAGCTTTTTTGATAACCTTAAGCATAACGCGGTAGCGTTTGCTTACGAACCAGCTTTGGGGTATAGAACCCGCTATTATTTATGTACATTCCAAAGGAGCAAGTTAAAAATATGTCAAAAACCCCCGGTAATTCCGGCAATACAGATTTTAATAATAGTCACGCGCCCTCTAAAAGAGGCAGGGATATAGAGAAGGATGGGAGTAAAATAAGAATAACCACGAAAACAGTATCAATCCAAGGTATTTTGGAAATATTGCCTGATTATGGTGTAATCCGTCAGGAGTCACCTGAATCCTCTAATGAAGATCTCCCGAAAGACGTTTATATTAGCCAATCCCAAATTAAAAAATTTAGACTTAGAATGGGCGATGAAATTGTTGGGCAGGCGAGACTTCCAAAAGAAGGCGAACGTTATCTTTCGCTATTGAAAGTAGAAAAGGTTGATGGGCTGGATCCTGAGGGTGCAAAAAAGCGCCCCAAGTTTGATAAGCTAACCCCTATTTTCCCAGAAGATTGGATGAAGCTTGAAACGACCCCCGACGTCCTTGCCACACGTGTATTGGACCTCGTTTCCCCTATAGGTAGGGGGCAGCGAGCAATGATAGTAGCGCCTCCTAAAGCAGGTAAAACATGGATATTAAAAGATATCGCTAATGGTATAACCATGAATTACCCAAATATCAAACTTATGGTAGCTCTTATAGGTGAGCGTCCTGAGGAAGTTACTCATTTTAGCAGAAGTGTTGAAGGTGAGGTTTTCTCCAGTAACTTTGATCAAAGAGCCGAACATCAAACTAAAATAGCAGAAACATGCCTTGAGAGAGCCAAGAGATTAGCAGAAAAGGGGGAGGACGTTGTGATTCTGATGGATTCATTGACCCGTTTAGCCCGTGCCTATAACATGGTAGTTGCTCCTTCAGGTAGAACACTCTCTGGCGGTTTAGATCCTTCTTCTTTATACCCCGCAAAGCATTTTTTTGGTGCTGCCAGAAACTTTGAGGATGGAGGGAGTTTGACTATTGTTGCAACAGCCTTAGTCGAGACGGGGTCCCGTATGGATGATGTAATTTTCGAAGAGTTTAAAGGTACAGGAAATATGGAGGTTCGTTTAGCTAGAAATTTGGCGGAGCGCAGAATCTATCCTGCTATTGACATAAAAGCCAGTGGAACACGTCATGAGGAGTATTTGTACGACCCTGAAACATTAAAATCTGTGGTTAAGTTACGTAGAATGATTGACTTATTGGATGATAAAGAGGCTACACCTTTGGTTTTGGATCGTTTGAGAAAGTGCAAGACTAACGAAGAGTTTTTGAAATCACTTCATAAGGCCTAGTAACGGTTACGATTTTTATTGTGATTTAGAATTGGCATAGATAGGGGTCTTGTCAACAGAGCCTTTCCTTTTTTAGTCTGATTTTGGTAAAATACTTCCCGCACCATAAAATAAGTGTTTTTTTATGATTTTTAACGGAAAAAATGGTTCTTTTGGAAGAGTTAATTTTAATTCCGAAAAGGAAAAAAGTGCTCGTAAACGAACGAACGAGGACTATTTTCAGCTCAGTTTTGAAGGTTTTTCTACCAAAGGAGGCACCAAATTTCACAAAGTTTTATCCTCTATAGCGCTTT
>Ga0307992_1001436_pt1 | contig 14052 bp, 21 predicted proteins | sample EllFjometagen133_FD_203162 | JGI IMG/M metagenome (GOLD analysis project Ga0307992, IMG submission 203162) | Marine microbial communities from Ellis Fjord, Antarctic Ocean - #133 | ecosystem: Environmental > Aquatic > Marine > Unclassified | place: Southern Ocean | collected 2014-10-08
GACATAAAGGAGGAGGGTCAAAAAAACTTTATAGGATTATTAGTTTTGGACAGGACAAGATGGATATTCCAGCTAAGGTCTTAAGTTTAGAATATGATCCCTGTCGCACATCTTTTATTATGCTTTTGGAATATGAAGACGGAGACAAAACGTATAGAATATTGCCTCAGAATATCAAAGTTGGAGATGGAATAATATGTTCTGAAAAATGTGAAGTTAAAAATGGAAACAGAATGAAATTAGAGAATATTCCCGTCGGGACGATGGTTTATAACGTAGAGCTTGAACCGAACAAAGGTGGACAGATAGCAAAAGGTGCTGGAAATTCAGCAAAAGTTTTAGCTCATGAGGGAAAATATACTCATTTAGTCCTTCCTTCAACTGAGGTAAGGAAAGTTAAGGAGGATTGTTTTGCCTCAATCGGTTTTGTTTCAAGAGAAGAACATAAGTATATTAAACTTGGGAAAGCAGGAAAGAGTAGATATAGAGGGATAAGACCTACTGTTAGAGGTTCTGCTATGAATGCTCGTGATCATCCTCATGGTGGCGGAGAAGGCAAAGCTCCTATTGGTATGCCAGCTCCAAAAACTCCTTGGGGTAAACCTGCATTAGGAGTTAGAACTAGAAGAAAAAAACGAGGAGATAAATTAATAGTTAAAAGAAGAAAAAAATAGTAAAATAATCTTGATTAATAAATTATGACAAGATCAACCAAAAAAGGTCCTTTCGTGGATGAAAATTTAATAAAAAAAGTTAATGGTGCCCAAGATAAAAAAATCATTATAAAGACATGGAGTAGAAATTGTGCAATAACTCCTGAAATGATTGGATTTACTTTTGGAGTTCATAACGGTAAGGAACATATTCCTGTCCAAATCAATGAAGATATGGTCGGGCACAAACTTGGTGAATTTTCTCCAACTACCAAATTTTCAAAACATGGAGGAAAGATGCAAAGAGAAATTGAAAAGAAACGTACTAAATAATTATGAAAGTTAATGCTAAATTAAGAAATCTTAGAATAGCTCCAAGAAAAGTAAGATTAGTAGCTGACATGATAAGAGGAAAGAGTTTGGTTGATGCTAGGGATCAACTTAAGTTTACTATTAAAAAATCGGCCAGGCCTGTTTTGAAGCTTTTGAATTCTGCTGCCGCTAATGCCGAAAATAATTTTCAGCTTAATCCATTAAATTTTTATATTTCAAAAATTACAGTTGACGAAGGTCCCAAGAATAAAAGATGGAAACCGAGGGCTATGGGAAGAGCTGGTGCAATTCAAAAGAAAAGTTCTCATATTACAATAGTTTTAGATGAGATAGAGGGACGAAAAGAAAAGAATGTTAAAAAGTTATCTGTGAAAGACGATAAGAAAGAAGAAAAAAAGGATAAAAAAAGTTTTGATAAAAAGAAACCGAATAAAGAAATAGATAATAAGATTAAAAAACCGCAAGTTAGAAAAGAAGTAAGTAAAATATTTAGAAGAAAATCAATGTAAATAACCGACAACTAATAAGTAATGAGTATCAGTAAAAATATTTACTATTTAATCATAAGTTATTAATTGTAAGTTACGAAAGAATATGTCTCATAAGGTTCACCCAAAAGCATTTAGAATAAAAGAGATGTCTGATTGGCAGAGTGTCGGTTTTTATAATAAAGACATTCCAAAATATCTTGAACAGGATTTTCAAATTAGAAAAATATTACAAGAAAGATTAAAGGAATGTGGGGTGGAAGAAATTAAAATAGAAAGATTTGTTGATAAAATAAATATTATTATAGCAAGTTCTAGGCCCGGTTTGATTATAGGAAGAGGTGGATCTGGGATAGAAGAGACAAAAAAGGACCTACAAAAAAAGCTTTTAGAGAAGTTTGATAAAGATAAGAATGGGAAAGTTAGTTTTCCTATGATAAGGATTGAAATTAAGGAAATAAGAGATATTTGGGCTAACCCAAATTTAGTTATTGGATGGATTGCCCAGCGTTTACAGAGAAGAATGAATCATAGAAGAGTTACAAAACAAGCTTTGTCTAAAATTTTGACTATGAAATTTGTAAAGGGCGCCAGGATAGAAGTTGCGGGGAGATTAAATGGTTCCGAGATTGCAAGAAGAGAATGGTTAAGAGAAGGAAATCTTCCTCGTCAAACAATCAGAGCTGATATTAGATATAGTTCTGGCGAAGCCCATTGTTCTTATGGTGTAATAGGAATTAAGGTTTGGATATATATGGGTGAACGATTTTCAGAAGAAAAAAAGAAAGAAAATAATTAATTATGCTTTTTCCAAAAAAAACAAAACATAGAAAATGGCATAAAGGAAGATTAAGAGATAAGAATATAGAAAAAAGGGGGTCAGAGATTTCTTTCGGTTCCTTTGGGCTAAAAGCCATGGGATGGAAATGGATTGACTCAAAACAGATTGAAGCTAGTAGAAGATGTATTATTAGATATTTAAGAAAAGGAGGAAAGCTTTGGATAAGAATTTTTCCTGACAAACCTGTCACGAAGAAAGGAACAGAGATTCCAATGGGAGGAGGAAAGGGATCTGTTTCTCATTATGTTTTTCCTGTAAAGCCTGGTCGTATTCTTTTTGAGTTAGAAGGAATTAGTGAGGAAATGGCGAAGAAAGCTTTCAGAGAAGCAACAGACAAGCTTCCTGTAAAAACCAAGTTTATTAAAAGATAATTTATGAAAATAACGGAAATTCATCAAAAATCAGAAAAAGAATTTCAGGCTATGCTTTTAGAAAAGAGAGAAAAGCTTCGCTCCTTGAAGTTTGACCTATCTTCAGGTAAGGTCAAGAACGTTAGAGAGATAAGAGGATTAAAAAAAGACATTGCAAAAATTTTAACAGTTATGAATCTCAAACGTCGAGAACCAAATAATAATTAATGTTTGAAATTTGGAATTTAATCTTTTATGCCTAAAAAACAATTAACCGGAAAAGTTTTTTCAGATAAAATGGAGAAGACAATCACTGTTAGAGTTGAGCGTATTAAGGAACATCCGAAATACAAGAGAAGATACAGAGTCCATAAAAAATATAAAGCTCATGATGAGAAGGAAGAATATAAGGTTGGAGACACTGTATTGATTGAAGAATGTATGCCTTTGAGTAAAGATAAAAGATGGAAAGTGATTAGTAAGGTTAAGTCAATGCCTAAGAAGAAAACAACTGACAATCAATAATTAATAGCTAATGACTTTCGTTGTTAGTTGTTAGTTGTAAAGTTATAAATTACGAAGAATGATTCAACCACAAACAATATTAAAAATAGTTGACAATACTGGGGCAAAGATTATCCAGTGTTTTAAGGTGCTTGGAGGGAGCAGAAGAAGATATGCCCGAATAGGTGACGTTATCGTAGCTTCTGTGAAAATTGCCGAACCAAGAAAAATTGTTAAAAAACATGATGTCGTAAGGGCAGTGGTTGTAAGACAGAGAAAAGCTTATCGAAGATTAGATGGAACATATATTAGTTTTGGTGAAAATTCTGCTGTGATTCTTGAAGGCAAGACTAAAAATCCCAAGGGGAACAGAATTTCAGGTCCTATCCCTAGAGAATTAAGAGAAAAAGGTTTTGATAAAATTGCCGGTCTTGCAAAAGAATTAATATAATCCTTATGAAAATAAAGAAGAATGATAAAGTTTTAATAATTTCTGGGAAGGACAGAGGAAGAAAAGGAAAAGTTATTGAAGTTTTTCCTAAAAAAAACAAGATTGTTGTTGAGGGTATGAATATGATGAAAAAACATATTCGTCCTAAGAAATCAGGAGAGAAAGGACAGATAGTTCAGTTGCCAGCTTCTTTTGATTCTTCTAATGTCAAGATTATTTGTAAAAATTGCGGAGAACCTACTAGAATAGGATACCAAATATCTCCTGGAAAAGATAAGAAAAAGGTCAGGGTTTGTAAGAAGTGTGGAAAAGAAATATAACTAATAACTATAAAATGAGTATTATACATTTTAAGGAAAAATACAAAAAAGACGTTATCCCTGCTATGATGAAGAAGTTTGGTTATAAGAATCCTCTTGCTGTCCCAAATATAGATAAGGTAACAGTCAATACTGGTTTTGGAAAAATGCTTAACGGTAAGAGCGGTAAGGACAGAGAAAGAACTATTAATACTATCTTAAATGACTTGTCTGTGATTTGTGGTCAGAGAGCAGTCCAGACTTATGCTAGAAAATCAATTGCTGGTTTTAGTCTTAGAGAAGGGGTATCAGTTGGAGCAAAGGTTACATTGAGAAGTCAAAAAATGTATGATTTTTTAGAAAGACTTATTCATGTTACCCTTCCAAGGTCAAGAGATTTTAAAGGTATTAATATGAAGTCAATTGATAAGGCTGGAAATTTAACAATAGGGATTAAAGAGCATCTTTATTTTCCCGAAGTTTCCCCAGAAAAAGCTAAGTTAATATTTGGATTAGAAATCGTTGTGACAACAAATGCTAAAAATAAAGAAGAGGGATTAGAGCTTTTAAGATTGCTCGGATTCCCAATAAAATCTTAAATATATGGCAACAGAAGCTCAAATTTCAAAATCAAAGAAAAAACCAAAATATTCAAGTAGAATTGTTTTGCGTTGTTTCAAATGTGGAAGAAAAAGAGCATATATGAGAGATTTTGGATTATGCAGAATTTGTTTTAGAGAGATGGCGAATAAAGGTCTAATTCCTGGGATTAAAAAATCAAGTTGGTAAAATTATGACTGTAGTTTCTAACGCTTTAACTAGAATAAGGAATGCTCAAGCTGTTGAAAAGGAATCGGTTTCTATGCCTTTCTCTAATTTTATTTATGAAATTGCCAAGGTTTTAAAAAAGGGAGGATTTACTGGAGAGGTGAAGAAAAAAGGGAAGAAGACAGAAAAGGAAGTGATTATCTCTTTAAAGTATGAAAATGGAGAATCTTCAATATCTTCTTTAAAAATGGTTTCGAAATCTGGCCAGCGTATTTATAAAGGACATAAAGAATTAAGAAGAATAAAAGGAGGCAAAGGGATTTCTATAATCTCTACCTCTCAAGGAGTTATGTCGGATAAAGATGCTAGAAGAAAAAAGATCGGTGGAGAAATAATTTGTGAAGTTTGGTAATCTTTTGGCAAGCCCAGGATTATATTAAGTCTGTTAAAATATAAAAATATGTCTAGATTAGGTAAAAAACCAATATTAATACCCGATAATGTAGAAATTAAAATCGAAGGACAGAAGGTCTCAGTAAAAGGACCAAAAGGGGAATTATCTCACGAGGTAAGGCCTGAAATTAAAGTTGAAGAAAAAGAGGGGAATATACTGGTTAGCATTCAATCCATGACCAGAAAAAGTAATGCTTTTTGGGGATTGAGTAGAACGTTGGTCTTTAATATGGTTGAGGGTGTTACTAAAGGGTTTGAAAAGAAACTTGAATTGAATGGAGTAGGATACAAGGCCAATATAGAGGGAGAAGAATTGGTATTGAAAGTAGGTTTTAGTCATTTAGTAAAAATGAAAGTTCCTGAAGGAATAAATATCTCTGTTGAGAAAAATGTAGTAAAAGTATCTGGTATACATAAACAATTAGTGGGTTTGACCGCAGCAAGAATAAGAAAGGTTAAACCTTGTGAGCCATACAAAGGAAAGGGATTTAGATATGAAGGCGAAGTTGTGAGAAGAAAGGTTGGTAAAAAAGCAGCAGGAGCTGAATAATAAAATATATGTTAAAGAAAACAGAAAAAAGAGTTTTTCGTCATAAAAGAATAAGGTCAAAAGTTTCTGGGACAGACAAGACACCTCGTCTTTGCGTTTTTAGATCTAATAAACATATTTATGCTCAACTGATCAATGATGATAAAGGAATCACGTTAGCCTCAACAGATGACAGAGATTCAAAAAGTAAGAAGGGAAAAGTTGGAGCTGCAGAAGAGGTTGGAAAAGAAATTGCAAAAAAAGCTTTAGAATTAAAAATTGAGAAAGTTGTTTTTGATAGAGGAGGGTATAAATATCATGGAAGAATAAAATCAATTGCTGAAAGTGCAAGAGCAGGGGGATTGAAATTTTAATTTTTAAATATGATTAATAAAAAAGGTTTTAGAAAAAATTTTAAAAGAGAAGAAAAAAAGGATGATTTTGATTCCAAGCTTTTGGATTTAACCAGAGTTGCTCATACTAGAGCTGGGGGAAGAAAGATAGGATTTAGAGCGGTTATGGTAAGCGGAGATAAGAAAGGGCAAGTCGGAGTAGGAGTTTCCACAGGGAAGGATGTAGCTCTAGCCATAGAGAAGGCAACTAAAATTTCGAAAAAGAATTTAATAAAAGTTCCAATAGTTGAAGGATCTATACCTTATGAAATTTTTGCTAAATTTAAAGCAGCAAAGGTCCTTTTAAGGCCTCAAAGGAAAGGGAGAGGTCTTGTAGCTGGTGGGGTAGTCAGAGTTATTTGCGAATTGGTCGGTATAGATAATATTTCTTCAAAGATTATAGGCAGAACAGGAAATAAGCTTAACAACGCACAAGCCACGATTAAAGCTTTAAAAAAGTTTAAGAATTAAAAATATGCAGATTCACGAAATAGGAAAAACAAAAAGAGTAAAGAAAAAAAGAATTGGCCGAGGAGGAAAAAGAGGAGCTTATTCCGGAAAGGGTCAAAGGGGTCAAGCATCAAGAGCTGGAAGAAGATTCGAGCCTATTATCAGGGGACTAATTAAGAGGTATCATAAACTCAGAGGTTATAATTTTAATACAATAGGAGATGCAAAAAGAATTATTGGTGTTGATGATTTAAACCAGTATTTTAAATCTAACGAAGAGGTTTCTCCTAATTCTTTAATAGAAAAAGGTTTGATAAGAAGAATAAAAGGCAAGAATCCCAAAGTAAAGATTTTAGGAAATGGGGAACTAACTAAATCTTTAAACATTAGAAATTGTCTTGTTTCTGATTCTGCTAAAGAAATAATAGAAAAAGCAGGAGGGAAGATTGTAGAGAAATAAATAAAGTTGTTTAGTTGTTTATATGTTTTACGAAAAAATTATTCAAGTTTTTAAAATAAAAGAATTAAGAAATAAAATATTCTTTGTTCTGGCAATGTTAACCATTTTTCGATTGATGGCTAATATTCCTATGCCTGGGATAAATATTGAAAATCTTAAAGATTTTTTTAATCAGTTCCAGATGTTTGGACTTTTGAATATGTTTACTGGTGGCAGTTTAGAAAAACTTTCCATTATCATGCTCGGTTTAGGACCTTACATTACAGGAATAATTATTATGCAGCTTTTGACTATGATATTTCCTCAGCTCGAAAAAATGTATAAGGAAGAAGGAGAAGTGGGGAAACAGAAGTTTAATCAATATGGGAGATTACTTACGATTCCTTTGGCAATACTTCAGAGTTATGCGATGCTTAATCTTCTCCATAGTCAGGGAGCCATTGGGGCCATCTCACCTATGGTTATGATTTCTTGTATTGTTACCGTTACGGCTGGAACTGTGTTTTTAATGTGGTTAGGTGAATTAATATCAGAGAAAGGAATAGGAAATGGTGTTTCTCTTTTAATCTTTGCTGGGATTGTAGCCAGGGTGCCTGCAAATATCAGACAGGCATTGGTTAATTGGAATGCAGAACAAATACCTTCTTACTTTATCTTTTTAGTCGTAGGTTTATTTATTATTGCATGTGTTGTATTGATTAATGAAGGGAGAAGAAATATCCCTGTTTCTTATGCTAAAAGAGTAAAAGGGAGAAAAATGTATGGAGGTGTTTCAACGTATCTTCCTTTAAGTATTAATCCTGCTGGTGTTATACCTATCATTTTTGCTTTATCTATTATGATGATTCCTGGCATGCTTGCTAACTTTCTTTCAGGATCAGGAGGAGTAATCGGAAATATAGCACAAAGTATAAGTGGATTATTTCAAAATCCTTGGTTTTACGGAAGTTTCTATTTTCTTCTTGTTTTTCTCTTTACATTTTTTTATACTGCTGTGACTTTTGATCCTAATGCTATTTCTACTAATCTTCAAAAGATGGGTGGTTTTATTCCTGGAGTTCGTCCTGGGAAATCAACGGCTCAATTTATAACTTATATTTTAAACAGAGTACTTTTGGTTGGAGCAATGTTCTTGGGGGGTATTGCTGTTATGCCTTCTATTATTGGAGGAATTACCGGAGTCACTGTCTTTAGTTTCTTTATAGGAGGAACATCTCTTTTAATCATGGTTTCTGTAGTTCTAGAAAGCATGAGACAGATTAACGCTCAGCTTCAGATGAGAGAATACGAAACATTCTAAAGGTTAAAGGAACAAGCTTAAGCAAAATCATTTTTTAAATCTTATAATTATGAAAACTGTAATTTTAATTGGTCCTCCTGGAGCCGGGAAAGGAACTCAGGCCAATCTTTTAGCTGACAAGTATAGTTTTTATCATTTAGAAACAAGCAGAGTTCTTGAAGAGATTTTTAATAGTTCAGAAGGTGACTATTTAGAAGTTGAAGGTAAAAAATACTATTTCAAGGAAGAAAAAAAATTATGGGAAGAAGGTTTTTTATGTGATGCTCCTTTTGCTACCTTTTTAATTAAGAAGAAAATAGAGAAGATATTTGAAAAAGGTGAATCTTTAGTTTTAGCTGGTTCTCCAAGAACTCTCTATGAAGTAGAAGTCCTTACCTCTTTATTGGAAAAACTTTACGGAAAAGATAATATTAAAATAATTTTGATAACCCTTGATGCTGATAAGTCTATCTTCAGAAATAGTCATCGAAGAATATGCGGGCTTATGCGTCATCCGATTATATATAATGATGAAACTGTCAATCTTACAAAATGTCCTTTAGATGGTTCTCTACTTATGAAAAGAAAAAATCTTGATAGTCCCGAGGTTATAAAAGTAAGATTAGAAGAATATAAAAAAATGACATTACCTTTACTTAAGTATTTTGATGAAAATGGACTTAAGGTCAATAAGGTTTCTGGCTTAGAATCTCCCGACGTAGTTTTTAATCAAATTATTAAAGTTGTCAATGATTAAAATAAAAACCCCAGAAGAAATTAAAATAATGACTGAGGCTGGTAAAATCTTAGCAGAAATACTTGAGAAGATAAAAGATAAAGCCTTACCAGGAACCTCTACTGAAGAACTCGAAAGACTTGCCAGAAGTTTTGTTCTTTCGTATAAAGTAGAATGTTCTTTTAAGGGATATATGAATTATCCTACCTGTCTTTGTACTTCTATAAACGAAGAAATTGTTCACGCTGTTCCCTCGAAGAGGATTTTAAAAGAAGGAGATATTTTATCTATTGATTTTGGAGTGAAGTATAAGGGATTTCATTCTGACATGGCAGTTACTGTCTCAATAGGAGAAGTTTCTCCAGAATTAAAAAGGCTCATTAAGGTAACCAAAAAGTCTTTAAAAAGAGGGATAAGGAATGTTCGTCCTGGCAATACGGTTGGAGATATAGGGAATGCAATCCAGAGATATGTTGATGATCAGGGGCTTGGCTTAGTAAGAGATCTTTGCGGTCATGGCATCGGAAGAGAATTACATGAAGATCCTCAAATTTTAAATTATGGGAAAAGGCACTCTGGAGAGGAATTGAAAGAGGGAATGGTTATTTGCATAGAACCTATGGTTACTTTAGGGGATTGGAAAATAAAGAAAGGACCGGATGGTTTTGCTTTTGTTACTAAGGATAATTCTTTCTCTGCTCATTTTGAACATATGATGGCAATAACATCCAACGGATGTCGTGTTTTGACAGAAATTCAAACTGATTAACTTTTTGAGATAGCGTATTTGAAATATAACTAATCGAGAGCTGTTCTCTTAAATTAAATCAGGGTTAAACCCTGATAAAAGTATCTGGTAGCTCGTATCTTGTTATAAGTTATCAACAAGCTTTTTTCTAAAGGCTTTTTTTATTTCTTCTTTCTATGTTAAAATAACCCAATGGAAAAACAAATATATCTATCAGTTATAATACCCGCTTACAATGAAGAAAAGAGACTTCCGATCACCATAAGGGAAATCCAAGAGTATCTTTCTTCTCAATCATATGATTCTGAGATATTAGTTGTCAGTGATGGTTCTACTGACAAAACAGTTGAAGTGGCAGAAAAAATGGCTTCAGAAGAAATAGATAATTTAAGAGTTATTGGCTTTAAAGAGAATTATGGAAAAGGATATGGCGTTAAAGCGGGAATGCTTGAGGCTAAAGGCCAATATAGGCTTTTTACTGATGCTGATAATTCAACTTCAGTTGACCAAGTTGGAAAAATGCTTCCTTGGTTTGAAAAGGGATATGATATTGTCGTTGGTTCAAGAGATATAAAGGGAGCTGTCCTTGATCCTCCCCAGCCTTTCATTAGAAGATTTGTAGGGGGAGTCTTTAGATTTCTAACTCACATAATATGCGGGACATGGAATATCTTAGACAGTCAATGCGGTTTTAAATGTTTAAGCAAAGAAGCTGCTGAAAATATTTTTCCCAAATGTGTTATTAATAAATTTGCTTTTGATCCTGAAATTCTTGTTATTGCTAGAAAGATGAATTATAAAGTAAAAGAGGTTCCTGTCCATTGGAAGAATGATTTAAATAGCAAGGTGAAGCTAAAAAATACTTTTAATATGTTTCGCGATATTCTCAAGATCAGATGGAATATAATAAAAGGGATATACTCTTAAAAAATATTTTATTCTATGAAAAAACCGTTATCAGAACTTAGGTATGATTTAATTTCTAAAAATTGGGTTGTTGTTGCTGAGGGTAGAGCCAAAAAACCCGAAACTTTTAAGAAAAAGGCACAAGGAGTGAAAAGTTCTTCCTATTGTCCTTTTTGTAATTTAACAAAAAAGGAAAAACCTACCCTTGTTTTTAACAAAGGGGAAGAGGTTTCTATTTCAAATTTTCCTGACAAATGGACAACGGTAGCTCTTTCTAATAAATATCCCGCTTTTTTTCTAGGGGAAAAACTTAACAAGAGAAAAGAGGGAAAGTTCTATCAAAAAATGAATGCTGTTGGTTATCATGAAGTGGTAATAACAAAAAATCACAATAAATCACTTGCCAATCTCTCTATAAACGAAATTAAGGAAGTATTTGATATATACCAAAAAAGATATCTTGATTTAATAAAAAAACCTTTCGTTGAACATATTTTTATTTTTCATAACCATGGCAAAGAAGCTGGAGCTTCTATTGCTCATCCTCATTCTCAAATAATAACTACTCCTTTGGCAGACATAGATCTAGAAAGAGCTCTTATTAATGCAAAAAAGTATTATAAATCCGAAGGCAAATGCATTTATTGTGAGATGAATAAGTGGGACAAAAAAGTTAAAAAAAGAGTTGTATTTGAAAATGAGCATTTTATAGCTATTTGTCCTTTTGCTTCTAAGGTTGCTTTTCAAGTAATAATTTCTCCTAAGAAACATCTTCCTTATTTTGAGAAAATAACAGAAGAAGAAAAAGTTAGTCTATCAGAAGCTTTCAAAGATGTTTTAGGGAAGCTTTATAAGGGACTTGATGATCCTTCTTATAATTTCTATTTACATACTGCTCCTTCTGACGGTAAAAAGTATCCTTTCTATCATTGGCACTGGACAATTCTTCCTAAAACCTCAACCTGGGCCGGGTTTGAATTAGGGGCCCAAATGGAAATTTTAACTATTTCTCCGGAACGGGCAGCTGCATATTTAAGAAAACAATGATCCTTGAATTAAAAACTTTTTTGATTGCAATGTTGCCGATTACAGAATTAAGAGGGTCTATTCCTGTTGCGTTGACTTTTTATCATCTTCCTGTTTGGTCTGCTTATCTTTTTTCTGTTTTAGGAAATATTGCTCCTGTAATATTAATTATCTCGTTCTTAGAAAAGTTTTCTGTTTTCTTAAGAAAGAATATTAATTTTTTTGATTCTTTTTTTAAATGGCTTTTTGAAAAAACAAGAAAAAGACACGCAGAAAAATTTAAGAAATGGGAAGAATTAGCTCTTGTTATGTTAGTAGCTATTCCTCTTCCATTTACTGGTGCTTGGACTGGTTGTATTTGTTCTTTCGTGTTCGGAATTCCTTTGAAAAAAGCTTTTCCCTTAATTACCTTAGGGTGCTTAATTTCTGGGATAATTGTTACTTTGTTAACATTAGGAATAACTCAATTGATTTAATTAAAACGAAGAGATTGTCCGCTTTCAGCAAGACTAGTATCTCGTCCGCCAGTCGGCGGAGCCAGCCGGCGGATAAGTTATATCCATCGGCAATAAATTTTTCAAGGTACCGGACGTTCAAATCCCAGCGTGATTTGCCGTCCTGCACTCTCGGTCTGTTGTCCGCTTTCAGCGGAACCATGCCAACAGACCTCCGGGAACTACCTTGAAAAGCATATTGCCCCTGTAAGTGTCTATATCCTCATTTTCTTTTCTCTTATGTTTAAATGTTAGAATGTTAGTATGTTTAAATGATCCTTGTCATAAGTTATTATTCTTTATGAAATCATTAATTGTTGCTAATTGGAAAATGAATCCTAAGTCTTTAAGAGAAGCGAAGAAGCTTTTAGAAATGGTTAAAAAAGGACTTAAAAAATCAAACAAAAATAAAGTCATTATTTGTCCCTCTTTTTTATACATTCCATTATTCAAGCAACAAAAATCGTTGGAAATTGGAGGACAAAATTGTTCCTCAGAAGAAAAGGGAGCCTTTACGGGTGAAGTTTCTTCTTCTCAACTTAAAGATATAGGATGTAACTATGTGATTTTAGGCCATTCCGAAAGAAGAAAATATTTTAATGAGAGCAATAAGATTATTAATAAAAAGATTAAAGAATCTCTAAGAGCCAATTTAATTCCTATTGTTTGTATTGGCGAAGATTCAAAGACAAAAAAAGAAGGGGGGACTATTTCTTTAATTAAATCTCAGATCAAGGAATGTCTTTTTGGAATACCTAAAGACGAAGGGATGAAAGTTATATTTGCCTATGAGCCCTTATGGGCTATAGGTTCTAAAAAGTCTTGTCCTTTAGTTGATGCCCAGGAGATGAGAATCAATATTCAAAAGATATTATCTAAGTTTTTTAAAAAACCTTCCTTCAGGGCAAAAGTACTTTATGGAGGAAGTGTTAATGTTAATAATGCTTCAGGATATATAAAAAAGGCTGGACTTGATGGCCTTTTAATAGGAGGAGCTTCTCTTGATGAAAGATTCAGTAAAATATTGATGAGAGTTTAACTTTCCTTCCTAAACGTTATGCTTAGACTACATGAATATCTTTTTTAACGATTTTTTTATAACTCTGCTTGCGGAGATCTTTATTTTAGAGAGGTTTCTGATAAAATCATAGAATATACTTAGCCTAAATCGGAGGAATTTCTCCTCCGTTCTTTATGCAAATGAATTTTTTAAAAAACATTAACTATTTAAAAAAGAGATTTAAAGATCCGTCAAAAATAAAAGTTGCCGTTGCACTTTCTGGAGGGATTGATTCTTCTGTTTGTGCTTTTCTTTTAAAAAAAGCAGGATTTAAAGTTAGAGGTTTTTTCTTAAACTTATATGATTCTGATTTTTTTGAGGATTCTCTGTCTGGGGCAAAGAAAATGTCTGAAATTTTAGAAATCCCTTTTGTAGAGGTAGACGCAAGAAAGGAATTTAAAAGAGACGTAATAAAATATTTTCTTTTTGAATTGAAAAACGGCAGAACCCCTAATCCTTGTGTTGTTTGTAATGAGAAAATAAAAATGGGAATTTTGTTAAAAAAAGCAGTTAGCTCTGGTATGTATTTTTTGGCTACTGGTCATTATGTTAAAAAAGAAGAGGGAAAAATTTTTAAGATTTTAATGGCTAAAGATAAGAGCAGAGATCAAAGTTATTTTCTTTGGAAATTATCTCAAGATAAATTATCTAAACTTCTTTTTCCTTTAGGGGATATAACAAAAAAGGACATTTTAAAAGAAGCAGAAAAAATAGGGATATTAGATAAAGAAAGAAAAGAATCAAGAGAGATTTGTTTTGTCGAAAAAAATATTGAAGGCTTTGTCTCTAAATTTTTCAAGGAAGAAAAAGGATTGATAATTGATCAAGATGA
>Ga0307992_1001438_pt1 | contig 14046 bp, 14 predicted proteins | sample EllFjometagen133_FD_203162 | JGI IMG/M metagenome (GOLD analysis project Ga0307992, IMG submission 203162) | Marine microbial communities from Ellis Fjord, Antarctic Ocean - #133 | ecosystem: Environmental > Aquatic > Marine > Unclassified | place: Southern Ocean | collected 2014-10-08
CTTATCATTATCTCTTTCTCCTCCTCTATAATTAACTCCTTCTATGGTCCACGGCGCTATTTCATCAATAATTTCTGTATCATAACCTGTCTCTTCTTCAGTTTCTCTCTCTGCGGCTATTCTCGGCGTTTCTCCTGTATCAACGTGGCCCATGGGGACAGACCAAAGTTCCCAGGCCTGGCCTTTTTCTTGCACCATTAGTACCTTATCGTCTTGTTGGATATAAACACCTGCAACTTTAATCTTTTCCATTGGTTTATCATACCAAAAAACCGCCAAAATGGCGATTTTTTATTCCGTAAATTTTAATTCAAGATTATATGTTTATACAATAGCGAATCAAGGTTCTTGAGCGAAGCGAAGGGTTCTTATTCCTCAATTAATTTTTTGAGTCGTTATAGTACTAAATACTTTCTATTTTCTTTTAACCACTTCTCTCTTTGTTTATAATCAGGCATAACAGTTTTTACTTTATTCCAAAATTTCCACGAATGGTTCTTTTCATGGATGTGCGCTAATTCGTGAACTACCACATAATCAATCACATTGAGTGGAGCCATAATAAGTCTCCAAGTAAAATTTAACGATCCGCTTGGACCACAAGATCCCCAACGACTCTGTGCATTATTTATCTTAATACTTTTATATTTCCATCCAGTATCTTTACTATACCAATCCGCGCGTTCTGTAATTTTTTCCAAAGCTCTTTTCATATACCATTCAACCATTCTTTCTCGTGGCTCATTTAGATATTTTTTTGGCAAAAATAAATAATCAGAAAGCTTTATTTCATCACAATCTTGAATTTTAAGCTTATAGGTTTTTCCTAAAAATAAAAATCCTTCGCCGTTCACAAATTCCCTTTTTCTGACAAAGGCACAGTCTTTATTAACTACTTGTTTTTTTTCATTAATCCAAAATCTTTTTTTAAATACCAATGCTTCAATATATTCCAAAGTTGTTTCAAAGGGTGCTCGAATGACCAAAGTCGCATCGCTTTCCACGACTAAGGCAATGGTTTTCCTCTTTGATCGAATTATTTTGTCTATTTTGATTTCCTCCATATTTTAACGATAAAGATGATGGATTAATTCCATAAATTTTAATTCCAAAAAAATTTATTCCTCAAATTGAATAATGAATATGCCCTTATCTTTAATCTCTTGCTCTTGGCCAAAAGAATCCAAATCAAATTTCAAGATATATCCTATCTTCTTTTCAATCGTTCTTCCTGTATATTCTTTATTTTCAGGATTCCACTCTTCTAGAATCAACGTATCCCCTTCTTGAACATCAAAATCAGCTAATCGCAACTCAAATCTCTTTTTCCCAGAAGATATTAATTCAAAATACTTTGGCCAGATTTTCTTTTTAACTATTGCCATAAATTTTAATTTTAATTCTAAAGATTTTTAATTCCTCTAAATCAAACAATTAGATGTGGGGAAGTCGGACTTTCCCCCGTTCATATTTTACACTATTTTTTTACTATATCTTTGCTTTATTTAGAATGTTGTCTATCACCCAGTATTTATAGTCGTCAATATTTAAATATATATATTTTTTAGAATAAAACTTTCTAGAATATCCATTCGTTTTTATATATTCATCAAACTCATCAAAAAGTTTTTTGTCATCATTAGATAAATCATCTTTTACAATATAATAATGAGGTATTCCAGGCATTGTTTTCGCAAAAATCCATTTATTTTGCTCTATCAAGTTATAAAATTTATCCATTTTATTTTTTTGAAATATTAAAACTCAAAATCATTTGGAATATCTGGCGACAAAATATTTGATTTTATCTCAACCTTCATCGGTTCTTCGTTTTCATGCTTAGGGCTAAATCTTACGCCCTTAATAAACGTCGCGATTCGTTCGTCGTTATTTTTTATTAAAATTTGATAAATCTTACCCTCAATTCTCTCTAATGTTCTTTTCTCTTCGTTAGCTGGAATTAAAAATATTTTAAATTCCCGAAGCTGTTGTTCAATGATTCGTGTAAATTGATGATAATTATTTAAAAATTCCGTAATATCGCGCTTATCCTCGCTAAATCTCCCTGGCCAAACAACAAATTGTTTGTGTTCTTTTAATTTTTCAAAATCGTATAGTTGATATCCTCCAGACAATAATTCACGAATGTGTTCCGTGAATCTATCTTTAAAACTTCTTGTAGTTATACCAACGTACTCAATTAGACTCCTTTTTCCCACCTTAACTGTGAGAAAATATATCCCTGACGAATAACCATCTTCAATATTAAAAATATTTTCTCTTCCAATTAAATTAAACGGACCCTTCATTTTAAGTTTTATTATTTCTTCCATAAATTTTATTTTTGAATTAATCCCCTCGACTTTTTATTTTTTCAAAAATCCAGAAACGTCCTACCTTCCTATCTATTAAAAAGATTTATAATAATCTTTAATCTTCTTCGCCATCAACTTGCGCCGATTTACTAAAAAACTTTCATAATCTTCGATGTCCATTTCAATAATATCTTTAGGGACACAATGTTCTTTCAAATTCTTATACAAATCTTCTTCATTGGTGATGCCACCATACTTTAATTTTCCTCCATTACACTGCTTAATAACTTCTTTAAAATAATCTTTTGGGGCTTTCTTCCCAATTCTTATATTAACTTCAGTTTGGGCATATGCAAAGTTGGCAATTTGGTTATAGTCACTTCTTGAAGAATATTTTGTTTTTAAATATTCCTTTGGGAAAATGTGATGAACATCTCCTCTATGAGTTATCATATCAGCAACAGTAATATCTTTAGAAAGAAAACCTTTATCGGCACTCTTCGCCTGTGTAGCAAAAAAGACGCTAATAAAGGGACTATTTATTGTAGCCTTTTCTAAACCATTTACGAGGCCAATATCCCAAAAGGCATCTGATAATTCTGCATCTTCAATCATTTGTAAATGCTTCTCTATTCCCTTTCCTTGTTTGGAAATCTCTTTAACATCAGAGTCAAATTTAGTTTCAGGAGATCCAGAATATCTTCCTGTTAATAGCGACATAATAAACCATTTCTGCACATATTTCTCAATCAAGCTATCGTTAACACCCTGCTCTCTCAGCTTTAGATAAACCACATAGGCAAAGTTTAATACATTCTGAGAGCGAACAAGGCTTTTATCAATAAACCCCGAAGATCTAATAATCATCAAGAATCTTTTAAAATGTGTTTCACTAATAAATTCTAAAATACCCTTACTTAATTTTTGAAAAGACTCGATCATTATTTCTTGCTCAAAGGTTCTCGTTTCAAAATTTCTTCCAGAAAGTAATTCTACTAATTCACTCATTCGTCCCCTTTCAAATTCTTTAGTAAAGCTTACTCTAAGAACATCTGAATAATTCGGATCGTAGAGATCGTCATTCTCATTTTTAAGCCATGCTATTTTTGAAAAATATTGAGTGTTACTAAACTCTTTATCGTTCTCCTCTATATTTTTATAAAAACTTGGGTCAACAGCAAGATGGGCAAAATAATCAATACATTTTCGCAGCTTTACTCCGAAGCTATCTTCAGCATCATAAGAAGCTATTTTAGACATAGCGAAATCTGCCTGACTTAAGACAACTCCTTTCGAATTAATACGTACAAAAATATCGGTTACATCTTCTATACTTAGCCCTGCCTCTAAATCGATAAACCCAATTTGACTATTTTTAATCTCTATTAGTTTTGTTATATTCCTTTCTACTGAATCCTTTGGTATGTTCGGGTTTTTCTCACAGTACTGATTAACTGAATTAATCAAAGTGCCTTCTCTGCTCATTAGCTCTGAGATGTCTGCAATCCATCTAACGTCCCTTTGGATAGCTGGAGTTAAAGTAGCGAATTCTTCACTTTCAGGATTAAATGCTATATGAATTCTTTTTTCCTTATAAGCTTTATCCATAACCTTATGGCCCAATACGGCTGCCGTTAGTGCCGTTATTCTTTGTTGTCCATCTATTAGTATCTTTTTGCCACTAGACAATGTTCCATCCTTTAAACGAACATCTGGATTCTTCCATGCGATAATATAGCCAATCGGATATCCTCGATACAACGAATCCATTAAATCTCTTACTTTGGTTGTGCTCCATACGAAAGGACGCTGTATTTCAGGTATAGCAATTTCATCAGCCTGAACCCAATTCAATATATTGCTTACTAAAAATTGATTTACGCTATATTTTTGCATAATTTTTTTTATTTTTTAGTTCTCTAAGAATTTTTAATTTCTAAAATCGTTTTCGATCTCATTTTCCTCCACGAGCCTCTTTTAACGCTTTTAAATTTTTCTTTTAATTTATTAATTTCTCCCTCAGTTAATTTTTTAATTAAAGTTTTATCGGTTATTGAATACTCTTCCGGATAAAATTCTAGGGGAAATTTAGAATTAATCATGTATTTCAATCGTTCGAATACACTTAATTGACCAAGTTCTTCTATCTCTAAGTCCCGTATTTCATTTTTCTCTTTTGATTTTAACAAATGATTATCTCTATTCTGTTTCTTTCTAGCTTCTGCTTCAATATGAATATTCTCAGAGCGTTGCCTTTCTTCCTCTTCTTGTTTGTGTCTGGTTTCCCGTTGATTTACCGTTTCTCCTATAAAAATCGAATTTTTCTGGATGTAATAATTCCCCCCATTCAATGCAATCCAGTTATATAAATCAACAAATGTCTTTTTGTCTTTCTGTATCAAGGTGCCGAATAGGTTACAGATTATCGTTGTACTACCACCGCCATAGCCAGCCCGAAACATAATTATATGTATTCCCTTAATCAAATTCACAATCAAGGCTACAAGCATTTTATCCGCATCTGTTAATACGTTCGCATGGACAACCGGATCAATGCGAGCAAACCCCCGTTCTGTCATGTGTGATGTGTCAATTTTATATTCTTCCCTTAAAATACGGAGAAGTTCTTTGTTTATTACATCGGGTAATTTTGTTGAAAAATAAGAAAGCTCTTGATCTGTGCAGGATTCTTTTTTACCAATTCCAATTAATTTATCTATGTATTCTTTTTTCATTACGAAAATAGATTTTTAGTTTTTTTATTTTGAATATCTATATTGTTTTAATTTAATTGTTTATTTCTCCCTATTCCATTCAGGTTTCAGAGAACGATGTAACTCTTTCTCCGTATCTTGCTCTAAGAAGAAATAAATAAAAACATCATTATCTTCTTTTAATGAATTGTATACTAAATTATTTATGTGCTTGTTTGTGCTTTGAGTAGGTCCAGGCACAAGGTATCCTCGTAATCGCTCTATAACCATATTTCCTGCCCGACCAATGTATTTACATCCCAAACTAGAAACTGCTTCGTCCTTCTTTGCTAATACGAATGCATAGATTCCAGGTGACCTCCAAACGTCTTCTAGTTTCTTTGTATCATAGTATCTCCTGTTTAATTTTTCTCGTAAATAATCGGGAATCTTGGTAATTTCTTCAGGTTCGCCACTACTTGTTAATTCTGTTAGAATACTCAACAAATAATTTTCTCCCTTTAATATAACTGGAGATCCTTTTTCATCCCTTTCAATTTTAAACTTCCCTAAAAAATGAAAGTTTAAATCTTTATCTTGGCATTTAAGTTTTATATCTGGATAATTCATAAATTTATTTTAAGGAGTTTTGGTAAACCTCCCAAGTGCGTTCCAATTCATCAGCGAGCAGACAAAACGAGCTATTTTCAGCCCCTTCTTCAATTTTTTTCTGACAATACATTCTCGTCTTTTGAATAGTGTCTTCTTCTGTGTAACCATATAACCAAACTTTATTATAAGCTCTCCTGAATTCATTATATGCTTCCTGTTTGGTTTTTTCTTTTTCTAGAGCCCTTTGCACTTCTTGTATAATTTGTTCCTGAATTTCCTGTTTGGTTTCAACAACCCCCATCCTACCAATTAAAGAATCAATCTGTTCGGCTAAAATTTGAACTCCCTCCTCTACGGTTTTGCCTTGGATTAAAGAAGAAACAAAGGTGCCACCTAAAGTAATGGTTGGAAAAGCAATAATACCGATAAAAATACCTGTAAGAATTGGTTTAATTTTTGGTTTCATAAATTTATTTTAATTATCTTATTATAATCCAAAAACCCACATAATTTTTTTATTCTTTTTTATTTTTGATAATATCCTTACAAATTTTATCCGTAATAAAACTTCTTGCTGAAAAAGGGACTTCTCCTTCTTCTCCTTCTTCTCTCGTAATAAAAGGATCTTCTCCAAACATAGACCATTGAGCAGATAATTTTTCTGAAGTTATTCCTTCTTCATAAAGATTTTCTAAACTTCTAATAGTAATTTCTTCACATCTTTTAATTGCTTCTTTGAGGTTATCATAAGACTCATCACTAAGACGATCTTCTTCGCACATATAATGATAATTATCATCAATTTTTACTATATATCTTTTACTCATATCTATATTCTAATCTTGCCGAAAAGCTATAATTTTCACTTCGGCACAGATATCTTCCAATTCCTTGATAATATCGCTTCTAAGTCGTAATTTTAACACTTCTAATATTTTTCCATAATATTCGATTTTTTGTTCTTTAGACGCGTTAAAGCTATCCCAGAGTTTATCTCCTAATACAGCGTAATCATCTATTATTGAATGTAGATTATGAATTTTATCTGCAGCACACACAAGTAATGCCTCCTGACTATCGTTCTTTAAATTAGCTAAATATTTATCCTTACGTTGAACCCATGTAGCCTTACTATCTTCAAAGACATTAGGATCTTTATCTTCGGTAACCTCCTTAACAATTTCTGTTATTCGTTCGCCAAACTCTTGTCTCATATCTTCCTCGGAATATTCTTTCACGTCTTCTAGTACATCATGGAGCAACCCCGCAACAATAATATCTTCATCGTCCGTATAATTAGATAAAATGATAGCTACTGAATACAGATGTACAACATAAGGGAGCTTAATGCCCTTACGTTCTTGGTTGGCGTGCTTTTCTGCTACAAAGTTAATCGCTTTTTGAATTTTTGCTGTTAAAATCATTTTAATTTATTATATGTTTTTTTATTATATTATCTAAACTTAAATTATTTTGTCTATTTTGATTTCCTCCATATTTTAACGACAAAAATGATGGGATAATTCCATAAATTTTAATCCTAAAAATTTTAATTCTCAAAATCCGGGAATATTATATTTCTATTCTTTTGATTATTATTATAAATTATATAAGATTAACATTGCTTGATCTTGATGATGTCCTTTGAATCGCTAGGCACTTTTATAGTTATACCATCCGCGCTTCGGACAACTTCTTTGACCAAATTATTTACTGTCTTCGGGTGTATTAAAATAAAATCGCCGCCCTTAAGCGTAATGATATCATCGCCAACAAATCCTTTAATCTCTCCAGTAAAGACTATTGTAAGTTCCGTAACAGAACAGTGAGTCTTAGTCGAATGTGCGAAATTATTGCCTTTTAAAAATTTCCAATATTTCAACTCTAATACATCGGTTTTTCTAGGATCTTCTTCTATAAACTTATCAAAATTGCCGATTAACCAACCTTTGCCTTGAACATTTCTCAAGGATTCTTGATTATTTTTAAATAAATTCCCTTGATAATATCGTTTTTCTAACATTTTTATTTCTCAATTAATTTTTCGATTTTTTTATTTTCTGTAAATCAAACAATTAGACGGGGGAAAGTCGGACTTCCTCCGACCATGCTCACTTATACAAATGCAATTTTCTTTAGTGCGAGAATTAATTCTTTTGTTTTCTGTTCTTTTTTATAGTTTGTTATGTATACAGCAAGCTTTTTCTTTTCATCCTCACTTATCATTTTTCTCTCATCTTTTTCTAAAAGTGCTAAGATTTCAGCATTTATATTTTTACGAAAATTAGATAATTGAAAAAAGTTTTGATTAAAATAACATACATAATCTGCAAACATAATTCCTGGATTTTCTAATGAAGATTTTACAGAATAAGGTGATTCAAATAGATTTAAATTACGGTCATTCAAAGATCTCTCTATGCTTTTTTGAAAATCCTTAATATCTATGCAATCATTTTGATCATAGAACACACCAACCAGACTCTTTTTTTTTGATGACGGCTTAGGTAATTTTTTTATAATTTTCTTCAGACTTGCTTTATAACATTCATATTCAGTAGATTTTTTATCATACATTTTTATTGCTACAAAAACATGGATTTTTGCAGTCTTTCCTGTTTTAGATTTAGATATCCCAACAACATCAGACATGAAGTTTATTCTTTTCTTTACATCAACAGTCTTATCGCCCGAAATTGAAAACATTGAGCGACCCTTTAATTCATATTTTTTATCCCAACCAATTTTCTTTAATGCTGCTGAAAAAGATTCTTTAAAAGATAAGTAATACTGAGCATCTATAACGATTCCAGTAAGCCCATAGATTTTATGAGATTTTATAGAATCGTATTTAAACTCATCTAAAAAAAGAAATTTCATAAATGGTGGTTATTCAAATTTTAGATGGGGGAAGTCCGATTTCACCCGCCCAATTAAACTCCTGATTTAATGTTCATCTCACTTAACTTGCTCCATAAAGAATCTAATGCTTTCTCTCTGTGTCTATAAAAAGCACTTCCAGTAATTCTCCAAAATGTCCATCCTGCTCTTTCTAAAACTTCTTGCCTCTCAGTATCTTCTTGCCATTTATCTATTCTGTTATGGTATTTATCACCGTCACATTCAATGGCGAGTTTTGCTTTTTCTCCTTGTACAACAAGATCAATCCTGTATCCCGCGACTTCATATTCGGGTATAACTTTATATCCACTATTGATAATAATTTCAGCAACCTGATATGCAAATTCGGACGCTCTACCCCTATTGACTTCTTCCCTGATTGCCTGTAATCCAGCTTTTCTTTCTTCTATTTTATGATTATAAAACCAATCTAAAATTCGCTTTCTTAAATCATCTTGGTTTGCTAGTTTGTCTTTTGGAATAGAGTGAAAAAGAATCATTTTATTTTTTGCTCTTGACATTGCGACATTGATTCTTTGTTTATATGCCTTCTGAGATATTGAGTAAGGAATAATTGTCTTTTTTGGATTATATAAATCAGGAGCTTTAACCATGGATACAAACATTATATCCCTTTCATCTCCTTGAAATACATAAGGATCGCCACAGATAATTTTTCTTCTTTCGATTTCTTTAGATGGAATATTTTCACCAATCAATTTCATTATATATTTTGATTGGTCTTTGCCTAACAAGGACACTATGCCGAAAGTGAGAGGTCGCGTTTCTCCTTCTTCATCTGTTTCGTTATATTTTTCGTCTTGTAGCATTTCTTTTAACTTCTCTAAAATTGCTTCCGCCTCTGGCTTATTTATTTGTGCATTAGTTTCTTCAAAACCATTTTTTACAAATACTGATTCTAATATTGGATCTAATCTATATTTTGGCAATTGATCTCGTAAAATTTTTAACTTCCCATTGTATGATAACGAGTTACTAAATCCAATAATTTCTTCAACTGAGCGAAAATGCTCCGTTAGAGTGATAATGTCTGTCATTTTTATTTTGGCGATATCAAACAAACTGGATGTATTAGAAAAATGATGACTATTCGGGACATCAGAAATATAGCGTGTGATTAAATCGGTAACCTTGCTCTGTGTAGTAAATGTGGTTGGGCTAACCTGCTCATCATCTCCTACAACAAGTAGCTTTTCTCCAATGTAGGCAATATTTAAGCCACGAGTATCAACTTGGCTTGCTTCATCAAAAATAACAATATCAAACATGCCCGATGTTGGATTTGGAAATAGCTCATGTATTGTATTTATTGGCATAACCCAAACAGGAACAGCATTCTTGCCAATCTCTAAAGATTTTTTTGCATCAGCAAGATGTTTCGGCGCATATTTGCCAAGTCCCTTACCTCGTTTTTTCATACTTAGTGCAAATGAAGCAAGGGCCTCTTTCTGTTTTTTAGTAACTCGTTTTTTAAGATGTATCCATGCAGAAATTTGAACTAAATCCCTAATCAAATCTCTCTCCTTATTTTTTAGAATCCATAATTCTTTACTTATTTTAGAAATTGAATCGCCTGAATGTAATTCGTCTAACCAACTAATTAATCTTTTCCATTTCCAGTTTTCCTCTATGTTGATCTGAATGTCTCCGTCTTTTTTAATTGTAAGTTTAATCTCATCAACCGTTTTAGGGAGTTTTTCCTTTAATACATCTTCAATGAGTTTAATTTCTTCAGATTTATTTTGTTTATCAATTAGATCTGGAATTTGTTCGTAGAAACACTTTATTTCTTTTAGGTTTCCCGTTTTTAAATTTTGTAGGTATGTAATAACACTTTTATGGTTATGTTTATTTAGTTTTAGTTCTTGAATTGCCTCATTAAAAATCTCGTCCTTTAACTTAGAATATTCCATGGATAATTTTTTCCTTGCACTTAATTTCTTTATTTCTTTTTTCGTAACAATTATTTTATCAATATTTTTTTCTTTAATGCGTGTAGCTAATAGAAGTGTTTTTTTGTGTGCGTTTTCCTTTTCAAAATATTTAGCTATTTCATTTATCAAATTTTCATATCCATTACTTTTAAAATAAGAAAGAAAATTATCGAAAACAGTCAAAGCATTTTCTATAAAAGACAAATCAAAAATATTTACCTCTTTAAATAATTTGTAATTTTTAATATTCGTATTTAATTTCGCATTATTTTTTTCAAAATAAATAATGCGAGTCATACTATCTATAATCCCCTCAAACGCCACAACATTAAATGGATTTAAAAGTTCTTTTTTATTAATCATAGATTGAAAAGCCTGCTCCCAAATATTTTTCAAGTCATTTTCAAGTTTTATTTTTAAAAAATGTGCATTAATAATTTCAATATCATTGTTATTGCAAATTTCTTTCCCATCAATCTTTATCTTTTTTATAAACTTTCTTATATTTAAATTAAATAAAAGCCCGATGCCTTTTTTAACTTTATCGCCATTGTTTTTTGCTTGCTCTGTAATTTTAGAAATTATTTCTAAAGCAGATATGCAATCTATGTCGTATTTCTCAGTTAATTTTATTTTTTTGCCAAGTAAAATATTTTCAGTTTCATTATATTTATTTAGTATTTTTTTTATTTTTGTTAATATATTTTCCCATCTCTGCTTTTGATTATCATTTTTCAATATCGTAAATAGTTCTTTTTCATATGGCTCGTTAAAAGAAAGCAAAACTTCTTTTAGTTTTTTAAGAGAGTCATAAACATCAGAAACATTGCCCTCTTTTTTCTTGTCAAAAAAACTTGATTCTGAAATATTATTTTTTGCAAAAAAATCAACTTCCTTTAAACGTTTTTTAAATTTAAAAGCCTTTTCTTTGTGTGTATTATAATTATTTATATTGTCTTCTATATCATCTATCTTTTTTAAATCTTCATTGTCTGGAACATATAATTTAAATAATTGCAGTTCTTCTTTATTCAATTCCCTATCTAATTCAAAAAAGTTCTCTAGAATCTCCACTTGAGGCAATATATCAATATTTGGGATATTGTCTAATTTTACAAAATCCCATATCTCGCTATCAGCACTTCTTAATGCGGATATATAGCTATTTATTTTAGACTGTGAAATAACAAATTCATCGTCATGGTGAATATCATCTGAAATTTTAAATTCATTGTTGTTTTGAAATTTTGTAATAAATTTAGCAGCTTTAATAGGTGCAAATTTTTCTACTCCTATTGTTGTTTTTTCCCTTGAGTCTAATAGAGAAATTTTTTCAAAATCATTATTTTTTTGTGCAATTTTCTCTCTAATCTTTTGTAGTTCTTTCTCTGCTCGTTTCTTTTTTTCATTTGTAAATTCTGTTGTATCTGACAATATTGTGTTAATTTCAGAGACAGATGATTGTAAGTCATTATTTCTAGAATTTGATTCTACTTGAGAAACAACCATACTTCTAATTTCTTTTGGTATCTGATTTTTTAACACAGAAAGAGCCTGTCCAGTTTGAGAAGTGACCAAAACTGTTTTTCCAAGTGCAAGAAATCGAGAAATTAGATTTGCAATAGTGTGAGTTTTTCCAGTTCCAGGGGGTCCTTGAACAACAGCCCCATAATTTAATTCAATTTGTTTGGCAATTTTTTTCTGTTCATCATTATATGGAAGTGGGAAATATAACTCACCATCTATTTCTTTATCGCTTTGAATATTATTGTCTACCCCTTGAAAATCTTCTGCTTCACATTCACTTTCACTTTCTTCTCCATCGTCACAAACCAAGTCTGTCAAAAATGGTGTCAATTTATTATTATTTTTTATATCTTCCTGAATTTTTTTTGCATAATCAGCCCAGCTCTTTCCACTCTTTTTCAATAAAAATAAATGGTGAAAATTAAATGCTACGGGTTTTGTTTTTATAACTGTTTCTTCTCCTCTGCTAATATATTTTGATTCGCCGTCTGGAGAAATGTAGTGTACTAATTGCTGTAAATATTTGTGAATCAAACTATAGTCCCAAATATCAAAATCACCATCATTTATTTTTTTGTTAATTCTTTCGGCTAATGAATCAATATCTACAAGATTTGTATTTTTGTCATTTAACGCTTCTCTTACAAAAGAAACGTCAAAGAAGGTCTTAAGATTTGAATCTGATCTAATAGAAATAATGTTTCTATCTGGATCAAATTCTATAATAAGAGGAGTAAAAAATGTTGGATGATATATTTCTTTTCCTTTTTGTTTCCATGTTAAAATATCATGTCCCCATAATAAATCATAGCCATCAGATTCCGTTTTTAAAAATGATCTAAGAGAATAAAACTTGTCATATGCTTGATTTGAGATAAAGTATTCATGATTTTTTTCTTCCCATTTGGTCCATCTAAGTTCTATCCAATCTTCGTATAATTTTATTAGTTCAGGAAAATCCTCAAAAAAAATCTTTTTTTGTTTTTCGTCTATCTTTTCATAACCACCAATTTCGTTTTCGGTTATCCATTCTTTCAAAATCGGAGTTTTTTTATCTGATTCCGACACTAACTTATCAAAGGCAATAATTCGTTTTTCATTATCTTCAAACTTTTCAGTTAAAACTATAAATTCCTTTGGTTCTGGTTTCACAAAGCTAATGGATTCAAAATCAATCCATTTTTGAAGTTGTTTTGGTAATTTAGGAGGATTCTCGATTTTATATCTTTCTATTGAAAAGAATAAATCATCCGACTTATCTGTCTCTGTATCTCTATTTTTTAGAAAAATTTTATCCAGAATTGGCAAAAAGTCTTTGTCTTCTAAATTAAATATTTCTTCTTCTTTAGATAAATTCTTAATATTTTTTCTAACACTAATATTAAGTAAAGAGAGTTTCTCTAAATATTCAAAAAGTTTTATGCCGTTATTAATTTTAGTATTCATAAGATTTATTTCATTAAAGCACCAAGCGAAATACCCAAAAGGTCCACAATTTTTTTAACAGTATCAACGACAGAATTAGACGTTGCCCCTACCTCTATTTTAACAATAATATTTAACATCAATTTTATTTCATTAAATAAACAATTTTTAGCTTCTTTTTGCATAATTCATATTTATTTTCATATTGATTTTAATTTTTACAGAAAAAATTGTTGGGATTGCTTTTGGTGATGTTAGAAGATTTAGAATAAGGTTAATTTTTGCTAAGAAAAAAGCGATTTTAGAACTTTATCAAACCCAGGCAGTAAATCAAAGCTTTTTGCCTCCTCAACTTTTATCCATTTATAATTTTGGGCTTCCCAATCCAATTTAACTTTATTGCTTTTTACATCAACTAAAATTGGATGAACAATCCATGTTTTTCTGTATTTCTCTTCTTCTTGATCAAAAATTGCTCCTCGGTGAATTGAGACAATGTCGTTCATCCTAATGCCTAATTCTTCTTGTAATTCTTCTTTTGCTTTTTCTTCAATGCTTTTTTGGTCATCAAGAAATCCAGAAATGCCATTCCAAAAATTTGGGTACAAATTCATTTTT
>Ga0307992_1001439_pt1 | contig 14034 bp, 12 predicted proteins | sample EllFjometagen133_FD_203162 | JGI IMG/M metagenome (GOLD analysis project Ga0307992, IMG submission 203162) | Marine microbial communities from Ellis Fjord, Antarctic Ocean - #133 | ecosystem: Environmental > Aquatic > Marine > Unclassified | place: Southern Ocean | collected 2014-10-08
GGTGAGACCGACCTCGCAAAACTCATAGTGATAGATGGTCCTGGCACCGGGAAGGATGAAAGATTTCCATTCCTCCTCACTGCAAGCGATGAGCAAAAGCTCTATCGCGGCAACAGGGATAACGCCACCAAGCTGACAAAGACTACGCAGACCTTAAAGGGCAACAAAAAAAACACCATACTGCGCACCAATAACGGCGACACGATTATCAGACCGTTCTTGGCATGGGGCATCAACGGTAAGAGAATCCCCATAGCCGTCGAGATGAAATCTGTCAGAAAGAATGTGATCAGGCTCACCAAAATAATCCCTGCAGCATTCATCGAGAAGGCAGGCGGCGCAGTGTTCAGCGATGCAACAGTAAACTACGATTCAGGCGCCGGTGACGGCTACACACATAAAGCATCAGCTGACTGGGATACGGCCCACGATAGCGCAACAGGAGACACGGCAGATTACACCGGAAACTTCGCTTCGGTGGCAACATCTGTGTATGATGGCAACTATCGCTTAGATAGAGCACATTTCCCTGTGGACACATCCGCCATCGGTGGAGACACCATAACCGCAGCCATATTCCATGTATATGTTGTATTTGTATCGGAATCCGGGACACGATATATGTGTCTGGTACAGGCAAGCCAAGCGTCGCCAACCCAACTGACTACCGCTGACTATAATCAATGTGGTGCAGTAGACAGCCCAGCTGAAGGCGCGCCTCGGCTCGCGCCCGTAGCATCTGCTTATAACACAATGACGCTCAACGCGACCGGACGCGCCTGGATAAACACCACAGGGTATACTCTGCTCGGGCTCAGAACCGACCTGGATTGCGATGACACCGCTCCGGTTGATTTCACGGATGAGGCTGGATACAACCTCCGACCGTCCGAGATTGGCGCTCTACAAAAGCCGTACCTGGAAGTAACGCACGAGCCGCCAGCTATCACCGGAGCCTTGATGGTGCAGAGCTTTTAGAGCATCCTCTCCTGTGTCCCCTCCGGCACAAACCTGAACACATGCATGTTTGACGCCCTTCCCCTCACATAATTATACTCCCATCCCTCAGCCTCAAGGATCAGGCCTGATGACTTGATCCTGCGACCAAGCACGTTGGCATTGCGGTATGGGAATCTCCCAGCACCGACGAGCCGGTGGAGGATCTGGAATGCGTAGAAAAACCCGCTGGCGCTCGCAGAGATGGTGGCGACGCCATCAGCTACTGACATGGAGACATGGGCTGACCACTTAGAGAGGTGTATCCTGTTCTTCATGAACCGGAGATAACTGATGATGGGATTGCCGTGTCCCTCCAGGTCAAGGTGGTCTGCCGACTGTGCCCGCATCCACTGCATGAAGTGATCCTCGGCCTCCTTCTTGTTCAGCGGAGATAGCTCAACGAAGAAGAACATCACGAGACGCAAATAGTCATTAAACCTTTCCTTCGGATGACGGTTGCCGCACAGCCTGTGGAAGTATTCCACCACCATCTCCGGCTTATTGAGCATCCGCTGAAAAAGCTGCCAGACTCCACTCATCATCTCATCCCGGTGCTTATCTATCCCGGTGAAGAGGCTGTCCTTCGTGACGGGTCCGTCAGCGTAATCGACATCGAAGTCAAAGATTATGATGCGCTGCAGAGCTTCCACCAGTGTGACCGGCTCTATGCTCGTCCACACCACCTGAGCGTTCGGGTTGTATGTGATCTGTCCTGCGTTGGTGAATAGCTTCCTATACACCTTGGCGGCGCCGGTCGGCATCAGCAGGTAGTCTCCCCGAAACTTGCTGTGGTCGTCGCTCTCGATGTTGTCGTGGGCGAACAGAGGGTTGCCGTCGACGCTGCTCCACAACTCCTCGCTGTCAGACGGAGCGGTGATCCTGCTGTCACCGTATAACAGCCGGTACATCATCTCTGCCGCCGTGGACTTGCCTGACCCCTGATTGCCCAACATGTGAAGGATAGGGCGCTGCTTCAGTCCGGGAAGCAAGGACGCCACCAAGCAAGCAGTGAGCACCTCGGCGTCGAGCTTGCGCAGCAGGAGCTTGTCTGTGAAGTGAGCTTTCAGGGCGCCGATGCACTTGCCATCCTTCACGGGCATTGCTGGAGACTTTAGTAGGGCTGGTCTACTGAAGACCATGTCGTCGCAGTTGTCACCGTTCTTGGCAACGGTCATCTTGTCCTTGGTGATGCACAGTACCTGGTGCTTGTCGTCGCAGAGGTTCCAATAGATCCTGTCGGTCAGCGTAGCCCCCCAGAGGAACGACTCGACGTGCTTGGTGCGTTGGTCCCCGTATATGAACTGTGACAGCCCCCTGACGATCTCTGACTCCTTGATGCTGGTGTACTTGATGTTCTTCAGCCACCACCCCATGAACTCCACATCGCCATCTTCCAGATAGATGCAGTCGTTGTTGTTGGTGTAGAAGAATGCCACCTGCCTGGCCTTGTCGTAGTAGAATCGAGCCTTCCTACCGTGCAACCATCCATAGAGGTAGCTCGCCGTCTCGTGGGTGGTGGCTCCTGGGCTCCGCTGTACCAGCTTCGTCTCCCCGTAGGTGTCGACCTCCTCCTTGTATCGCAGGTTGCACAGGCCGTGCCATAGGGTGTCATGCAGCCCGATCACCACCGGATCATGTTCATACTCCGGGGCATCGCCGCTATTCTTGGCTACAACTCGCAGCCGCTGGGTCTGTATCGCCGTCACTGTTCGCTTCAGCGATGCCTTGGCGAGGCCATATCTCTTTGCCATAACCGAGCAGTACACGTCGATGTCCACCGGCTGGTGGTAGGCCAGGCTCTCCATCACGGGGGTGAGCTTGCTCGCGGTGAGCGCAAGATCCTCGGCTGGTTTGACCTCCTCTATCGACAATGACAAGTAGGATGCCGCTGTTGATATAAGGTAGTCGGTGGCCTCCTTGCCTTTAGCTCCGAGATAGTCATTGAGGTCTGTTCCTCCTTTCTCCATCGGGAGTTGCACTATAAATGATGCCGTTCCAACTCGAGCGAGTGACGCAGATAGGATCCTCGCGGCCCGCAGGCCTGATCCGTTCTCGTCGCTGTCGAAGCAGATGTATGTTTCCGGGTACTTCTTCGCCACCTCCGACAGTCGCTTTATCGCGTTGGCCGTCCACATGGTCGAGGTCGATGACGCCACTGAATACCCCTCCTGGATGGCAAGGATGGTGTCAGTGATCCCTTCGGGGACCAGTAGTCGGCTCTTGTCTCTGCCGGCGTGGATATACAACGGCTGCGCCAATGTCGGAGACACCCACTTCCTCTTCTCTGAGTGCATGGGCAGCTTGAAGTACTTCGGCTGCGCGTCTCCGATGGCCCTGGCGTTGAGGTAGGTGACCTTCCCTGCCTGCCAGTATGGAAAGACGATGCGGTCCCTGTAGGTATCATACAGGCCACTGTCTCCCTTGCTCACCACTGACGCTGACAGCATTTGTTTGTGGCTGAAGTCTTTGCTCTTTAGATGAGCGATGAGGCCGTGAGCGGGAGCGTATCCAACGCGGATGTCGTTGATTGTTTGCGTAGTGAAGCGATACCTGTTTGTCAGGATCGACATGACCTCGTCGCTGAGTTGGGAGTGATACCACTTCGCTGTGGCCATCAGGACAGAACAGACTTCTTTATGCTCGGCATAGACCTTCTTTTCCGCAGGGGTGAGCTTCTTCTTGCTCAGCGGGGACCGCAGACCATACATGCCGCACAGGTAGTCAAGGGACTCTCTCAGGTCGAGCCCCCGCACATGGCCAACGAGATCTGCTGAGTCGCCGAATTGGTGGCAGCCCCAGCAATAATACCCTTGTCTAACTGGGTAAAAGGTCAGAGACGGGGTGCTGTCGTGACCGCCGTAACACAGCGCCTTGTTGCCCTCGAGCTTCATCCCTAATCTCTCGGCTACCTCTAAGATCGGTATTTGAGAAAGGAAGTCTTTGATGTCCATGCTATTCCCGTAATCCGGCTGCGGACAGGATCTCCGAGGCGGATGATTTTTTTATTGAGGACAGGTCGCCGGCAAGCTTGATGAGATCGGCCAGCCGGTCGTCATTGGATAGATTCACCATCGCGGCATTCAGCACAGCAGCGAGGCCGGAGAGGGCCGATTTGTATCTGAGTCCCGTCTTAGCGATGGCGTCGCTTATGAGCGGCCACACCGACACCCAGAGGGGGAACCAAGCCATCGGTTCCCTTGCCTCTTCTCTTTTTATCACCTTAATGAATGTGCCAAACTTCAGGCTTTTACTGCATGTCTGTGACCACAACAGCTTCAGACCTGACGGGCTCACTTCATTTATGTGCCTTCGAGTGGACCAGTACAACGGGTTGGCGACAGCCTCTCTGCAATCAAGATGACATGATGAGTAATACCTGATGACGCGGAGAATAGATGTGTTACCACTCTCGATGCCAGCTCGCATGAGGTTCTCTATTGCCGATCGTCCCCTGAACCACCTTCGCACAAGCTTCAGCAGTTCGTCACCGAGGACGGTAAGCTCATCCATTCTTCTGGCTATCTCTTTGAGATCTGTTTCATAGTCCATAGATAAACTTGTCCAGGGCCTTACGGCTCAAGTCAAGATAATTGGACAACACGGACTCGTCAAACTCATTCATGACGAATCTGAACCCGACGCGATTGTTCTTATGTCCGATCGGCATCATGGTTACTATTTTTCTCATCAGGACGAGCGTCTGCTTCATCACCATCAAGTAAGCGCAGTCGCTCAGCGTCTCCAGGCTCAGTTCGGCGAACCCTCGAGGAGAGCATTCGCGATGAGGAGCATGCCCGTCGGCGACGATGCTTATGTAGTGCTGGCATGCTATTGCCGACACCTCCCACGGGCTGAGGATGTCCTCTACTGCCGATATAGCCCGTAGTCGGTCGATGTCTTTGCCTGACAGTCTTAGCGAATGTCTCTTCATCTTACCTCTAACGTCACGATGTTGATATTGTATTTCCAGGAAAGATATAGCAAGTCTCCTGCGTTTATCTTTGACTTGCTGACCAGCACCACCGACCGGAACATTACTGGGCGGCTTGTCAGCCAAAACAGGAAGGAGCTCATCGAGTTTTTATTGATCTCGTCGAGCGGCGCGATAAAGATTCGGTCTACGAGTGCTGCTGCCGACGCTGCGGCGTCAAGGATTGATCCGGCATTTCCGTAGTTGAACACCACGGCTGACGGATACCACTTGCCACCCTTCACTGTAGCCATGCACTCTCGAAGCTTCTGGCAGGTTACCACCTTAAACTTGTTGCCCCTGTGCCCGGCGAGGGGACTTAGGCTGAAGGCGCTGTCCATTGACATGACATGCTTCACGGCTTCCATGGCGAACCCGTCGTTCCACACCAGGAACAGCGTGAGCATTGCAGTCTTCGCCTGCAGGTTCTCCAGGAGATGAATAAAACCATGGGCCTCATGGCCACGATCTCCAACCATGTCTGCAAACTTTTTGCGGGGAATGGAAGCCGGAGAATACGCCGTCAGCTTGGCAGCCGTAAGCGTGGTCTCGCCTCCACGATGAGCTCGCTCGCATGCATCAAGAACGGTCTTCAGCCAATGTGGATCGAACAAGGTACTGCTGATGCCTGGAGTATTCACGAGGTCGAGGTTGTTACAGATGCGGTGCATCACGGCAAGCTCGAGTTGAGCTTTGGCCTTGAGTAGATCCTTATGCATCGTACCTCCTCGTAGTCATGAGCACCTTCTTAATGAGGAGCCCGAGCAGTTCTTCGACGCCGAGGCCGGAGGTGGCAGCTATGCTCTTGGCGTATTTCAGGTCGTCCTCCTCGATGCCAACGTCAACTGTGTAGTCGAATTGCTGCCCAACCATTTCTTCCCGGCCTTGCTTTATCTTGGTTACGAACCCGGCCAGCATGACCGCGTAGCTCCCCTTGTCCAGCGTTGCCAGCGATGACATGAACGAGTCAGCCCGCGCCTTCATTACTATCCTATTCAGGATAGCCACACACGCTTGCCTGGTGTTCTCATCAGGAACCTTGCCATCGACAAAGTACTTCCTGACCATCTCATGCGACAGGTTTGACCTGACCACTTCCGGGTCAGCCATCACTTTTTTTATGATTGATTCAATATCCATATTGGCATAATACAATAGTTCGAATGCGCCGTCAACTACCCTCTTGTCATTTGCGATGAATGCGTCAACGGCTGTGTTGTGTTGCGCCCGTCTCGCTGTCGCCGTATTATATATGCGGAGGCCACATGGAAGACAAGTATAACCTGGACAAGTATTCTACCGACGAAGAGATAGGTGTCGCAGATCGGCTCCCTCCCGCCCTGAAGAGGGTGCTTCGAGATCATGTCTCTGAACACGTCCCGCCTGAATTGCAAGTCACCACCATGCTCAAGATATCCATGCTGCCAGACGTCCTCAGCCTGTGGGAAGACTCCGAGGAAGCGAAGGATAGGTTCAACGCGCTGACGCTGAGGATGAGACTCTATGAGTCCATAGAGAACGCGGTGATCTCTGTGATGAAGGCTGTTCCAAAGACCCAAGACAGACCAGTAAACATCAACGATTTGGTGGGATAATGGAATACAAAAGAGAAAGAAAATTTAAAGATCACTGGGCGCGATCCGGTGAGGATCCCCTGTACTTCTTCGCCACCGAACTGAAGATTATCAATAAGGAGCACCAGGTTCAGCCGTTGTTCCCGCTCCGCCGTGGACAGAAGAAGCTTTACGATGCCTGGTGGTCTCAGTTCAGCCTGCGAAACTATGTGCGCATGATCGTCAACAAGGGCAGGCAGGTTGGGTCATCCACCCTGTTTTGTGCTCTTATTTACTGGCTCACCGTCGCCAAAGGAAACCGGAAGGCCCTCGTCACCGCTCACCATGCCGGGTCAACGGCGACGCTGTTCAACGAGAAGATCAAGTTCTTTCATGAGCGGATCAGCGGCCAAATGCGCTTCCCAAAGAAAAGAAGCAACCGGGCAGAATTAATCCTGGTAACCAGGAAGGAAGGGGCCAGCAAGGATGACGATAAGTTCTGGGGGCAGATTGCTGTCGAGACAGCAGGGTCGCCGGAGGCTGCGAGGTCAAGGACGCTGTCTGATCTCCTGCTTAGTGAGGTCGCCTTCTTTGAGGACATGGGGGCGCTGGTCAACGCAGCATTCAACTCTGTTGCTGACGATGTCGGCACCATGGTGCTGGAGAGCACATCGAATGGAGTAGGCAACTACTGGCACACGCTACACGAGAAACGCGGGGACACCCTTACTGATTACGAGCGCATCTTCGTCTCATGGATGGATGACGACGGGTACACCAAGTCGGTCACCTCTGCCTGGGCATCTAAATATTACAGGCTCCGCTATGTTGCTGGTGCGTTGCGGGAAATAAAGAGCCCCCAACTCGCCGTAGAACTGGCGCTCCTCCAGAAGGAGTTGGCGATCATCGACTATGACGTGGTCAAGATCGTTGACTATCAGCCTACCGCAGAGCAGTATGCGTGGTATCAGTACACCTTGCACAACAAGAGCAAGGGCCATACTCTCCTGGAGAAGATCGACTCCAGAAACCAGGAGAACCCGTACACCGTGGAGGACTCATTCATCGGGTCTGGCCGGCCTACATTCGACAGAGAGAAGCTGTATGAGATGCTCAAGCACTCTACCCCAGGAGAGCGCCGCATCATGATCGTAGAGCGTGACGACGAGGAGGTCGACGTCATCAAGACCGAACCAGACATCTCCGCTATGCTGCAGGTGTGGGACGAGCCGGACCCGGAAGGCAAGTACATTATCTCGGTGGACACCGATAGCGGAGCCGGTGGTGATAATACGGCCATCCACTGCTACAGAGTGATGGGAGACGACCTCATCCAGGTGGCGTCACTGTCTCAGGTGTCGCTGCGCCCAGCAGACTCAGCGACTGAGGCAGCTCGCCTTGGCTATCTGTATAATACAGCCACCATCATCCCGGAGACCGGAGTGTCTGCCACCGGCACTGCGTTCCTGATGTACTTAAAGGAAGTGCTGCTGTACCCAATGATCTACCGTGAGATCTCATGGGACAAGGACAAGCGGAAGCAGTCCCAGCGGTACGGCTGGTGGACAACCAAGTCCTCCAGGCTGCTGATGATCCAGAAGGCCATCGAGCGGCTCAGCTCCGGTCACCTCCATTTGCGCTCGCCATCTACCATTAAGGAGATGACGACGATGCAGTATGACATGAAGAAAGGGAGGCACGATCACCCTCACGGCGAGAATGACGATGAAGTCATTGCGGTCTGTATTGCCTGCGCTGTTGCTGAGCGTCGGATCAGGGCGTACAACAGAAACCCCACGCCCAAGAAGCCGAAAGACCACCCCATGGATTCGGTGGCGAGGCACGATGCGATGGTCCTCGGCAGGATGACGGCGGCCATCAAGGCACCTAATTACCTTGATGATTGGAAAAAAACCAGTAGGATGTAGGCAGACAGGAGGGATTATGTATGGACAAGGACTGCCGAATATCGCCGCGATGACCGGCGGAATGCTGCCCACCGACGACGGGATGGGGAAGGACACGATCACCAACTCAAGTCGTAGTGGCAAGAGGAAGAAGGCTCCCTCCACCGCTGAATCCCTCGACGAGATGAAGTCGATGCTCGGACTGCTCATGGAGATGGTGTTGTCTCAGGCTCCACAGCAGCAGCCACAAGGACAGCAGCAGATGGGCCAGCCACAAGGACAGCAGCAGATGGGCCAGCCACAAGGACAGCAGCAGATGGGGCCGGCTCAGGGACAGCTTCCTCCTGCCTCTGGTCCTTCGCTGTATGGGGGTGAGTTAAATGGCCTTCAGTAGCACGCCAGAGCCGAAGAAACCGAAGACCAACTGGGGCCAGCTTATCCTCGGGGGAGCAGGCGCTGTTGGCGGTGCCATTCTTGGGGCACCAGCAGGACCAGCAGGGATGCTGGCGGGAGCATCAACGGGGGCGAAGGTCGGGATGACCATTGGCGGTGTCATATCACCGAACAGCGGACAGCCAACGACAACGCAAGCGGTCGGAGAGGCGGCGCTCGGAAGCATCTCTCCATTGCAGCGGTTCCTGGACCAACTCCAGCCGCAGCAGCAGCAGATACCTCAGAAAGAAGACGCCCACCAAGACCAACTTCGGTACTTCTTTGGTGACTTGATGGAGAAACCACGATCATGAGCAACGCTGACACCATGAAACGGGTGCTCGATCATTACGAGCAGGGGTGGGACGACAAGCGAATGCAAATGCAGCAGTGGCTGTATATGTGGCTGTATATCGACGGGGAGCAGAACGTCTATGTCGACGACAACCTTGAGGTGAGGACACTCACTGAAGCTCCGTTTAATGAGTTCGCTGAGAACAGATTCCCGCAGATGATGCGCGTGTGGCTATCAAAAATAACCGCCCTTCTCCCGATCCCGAAGGTGATGGCAGCGACCGACAGCAGGCATTCCTTTGAGGTGGCGAGAGCCGCATCTATGCTGGTGAGGTGGCTATGGAGTGAGCTTGGTATTCAGCACGATCAGCTCGTAGAGTTCGGTCGCTGGTATCTCGCCACAGGTAACGCCGTCAGTAAGTTCACTTGGGAGAACAACCCCGCTGTTGATGCGTCATACAGCGGACAGGCCATCACAACCCTTCACGGCGATGACATGCCGGGGTTCCTCCACCATTCAATGGTGTCGCTGTTCAACATCTTCGTGGCACCGAACTCTGCCGGGTTTGATAATTCTCCATGGTACATTGAGGTTCACCCGTATACCAAGGAAGCGTTTGAGGAGCTGTACGGCTCGGCCAAGATGAAGAAGGAAGGCGGCGGTAACAAGAAAATCAACTATGTAATGGCGTCCATCTCGGCACCGAACAAGCACAGGAAGGCCAGCAAGGATGACTACATAATCGTTCTGGAAGCATTCTATCGTCCGACGAAGAAGAATCCTAAGGGCGAGTACATCGTGATGACCGAGAATCAACTACTATACCATCGAACTGAGTGGGTCGACAAGATCTACATTCCATACAAGCACTACCATGATCTCCGCACCTTACACCCGGTGTGGGGGATAGGAATGTTCAGAGACGGGATGCCCCAGCAAAACAAGCTCAACGAGTTGCAGCGGATGTCCGTGAGATCTCTTGGGCTAATAGCCAATCCTCCGGTCATCAACCCCCTCAACAGCGGGGTGAAGATAGACGAACTGAAGCCCGGAGCTATCCTCACTGCTTCTCCTGGTGCGGAGCTCAAGCCGATGACCTTCGGTAACCCCCTCCCCCTGCTGGAAGGAATGTCAGATAGCACAAGGAAGGCTCTCGCAGACACCGCCGGCCAGCACATGGTGTCGCAGGGCTCGTCCCCGTCAAGCTCAACATCGGGCCGCGCAATCGCGCTGCTGTCGGAGCAGGACGAGCAGCGTCTTGGCATAGCAAAGAACAGTCTGTCCAAGTTCCTCCGGGAGGCAGGCGAAGCTTACTTGCGGATGTGGCGAGCGAACATGCCCCTTGAGGTGACGATCGCGTTGTCTGGGGCAGAGTTCGAGTTGGGGCAACTCACCCTTGCTGGTGCCGACATAGACTCGTTCAAGGTTGAGTTCCACGATTCATCCATGCTGATGAGGTCAGAGGCGTACAGGATTAATGAACTGCAGACCCGGCTCCAGTACGGAGCCATTGACGCCAAACAATATGTCCTAGCCGTCGAGGGTCGCGCTGAGTCCACCGAGCGTAACGAGCACTACTACAATGCCCGCCAAGAAATCGTACACATGCTCAAGGGGATCGCCGTGGTCCCTGCTTGGTACGAGGACCATGAGATACACTTCCAGGTGATCGTTTCGTTTTTGAACGCCCCGGAGTTCAGCCAACTACCGAAGGCTATTCAGATCATAATGGACGAGCACGCCAAGATTCACTATCAGCAGATCCAGGAAACAAAGAAGGCGGCCATGCAGGAACAGATCGCCTTGGCGCAGGCTATGAAAGCCCAGCCAGGAGAACCAAATATTGACGCCGCAGAAGAGCGGCCAAAGACTTAGGAGGACGTATGATCAAGAGACCACTTTATAGCGCAGAAGGATCCACCGGTGATCCGCCGGAGGTAACACTTGGGCCAGACGGCAATCCGGTTAAGGCGCCACCGGCAGCCGCCCCGGAGATCTCCCCCGCCATGCAACAGTTTATGGAACAGCAGGCTGCAGCCCGTGAGTCAGATGCGACCGAACGAGCTTCTATGTTGGAGCAGATCCAAGGCCTTGTGTCTGGGATGAACGCACCGCCAGAGGAAGAGGATCCCGTCGCCCCGGCGGTTGACACCAGCGATTTCGCTCCTAACGAGCTGCTGCTGTACAACACCATCATAGAGCAGAGAGCCGCCGATGATGCCAAGAACCAAGAGCTATCCCATCAGCTCACGCAGCTCACGCAGGCCGTCCAGGGCATCCACGCCAACGCGGTGGAGCAGAGCGAGCACGCGATTATCGGCCACATGGACAGAGGGATCGCCTCCAACCCACAGTTGACCGCAAGGAAGGAGCACGTTGCTGGCGTGCTGAACAACAGTCTCTATGTGTTCGTTCACCAGCGGACTCAGGCTGGTAGCCCTCCGACGCAGGGAGAGATGAGGGCACACGTCGACTCGGTGCTCAAGGGCCAAGCGGCGGCTTACAGCACCCCGGTGCCGGTTCCGAAACCCCGCACCGACTACGAGGGACTCCTCTCTCCGTTCAACAACCTCATCCCCGCCAAGAAGATCGATCACAAGAGTATCGCCGACGCTGACGCCGCGCTCAAGGATGACCTGATGGCGCGACTTGAAGCCCGTATGCGTAAATAGCGGCCCAACCGCATGCCCTCCCATCACACCACCTTCTATTAAACTCTTCCCACAGCGATGATCTGTTGTAATAATAACAGTGAACTGACACTGGGAGGCCCAGATGGCGTACACCGGAACTAGAGATAATGTCCTTCAGCTTGGTGCTGACGGGACCGGATTCGATGACCTCCTGAAGGTTCATTATGCCGACCTGGTCGAGGCCAGAATCCCCGAGGAGACTGTCCTTTATAACCTCCTCAGTAAAAACAACCGTGCCCAGTGGACCGGGAAGAAGTGGCGCATCCCCTTCCGCGACGGTGACCGTCTGGCCGGCACTGGTGCTCGTGGAGAGGACGCACGGACTCCCAAGGGTGGCCGCCGGAACGCTGACTACTACGAGTACGACTTCCGTCGTCTGTACGGAGTCGCTCAGTTTGACAACGCCACCAAGGCGGTGTTTAACAGTTCCAGTGCCATCGATACCATCGTCAACGATGTCAGCGACATGATGATGGCGCTCAAGCAGTCTGCCATCACGCAAATGGACCAGAGCTTCTTCGGTGACAAGACCGGGGTCCGGGCGCAGATCGACGGTGTCCATGCCGCCGCCGACGTCAACACCAACAAATACATCGAGGTCAAGTCTCATTGGCTCTCCCAGGGTAGCGCTGGAGCAGTGCCGCTGTTTCGAGCTGGAGACCGTATCGCCATTATGCGCGGTACCTACCCCGATGGGCTGGCTGTCGTGTCCAGTGCCTACAGAAGCGTAATGCTCTCCGGTATCGACACCGTCCTCGGGCGGCTCTACCTGGACAGCTTCACCGCCGACGCGGACCTCGCCGATGGCGACTACATCGTCTGGGGCGCTGACGAGAACGGCAACTCATACAACGTCGACATCGACGGCCTCGGCACTGTGTTCGAGTGGGGCAATAGCTCCGCGCTTCGCACCGCCGGCAACGCTTACTTCGAGGTCGGTGGAAAGACTAAGTCTGACAAGCAGATCTACGCTCCCTTCCGCTCGAACATGGCCTCCCCCAAGGCGTTCGACATGACCACGCTGAGCCGCGAGTTGACCATGCCTGAGACCCACGGGCTCGGCAAGATCAGCGACGTGTTCATGCACTCATGCGTCCTCCAGGAGCTGCAGAAGCAGATCGACTCGGCCTTCGTCTTCACGGAGTTCGACTTCAACTACTTCAAGGGCGTCGAGTCGGAGCGCGTGTCGATGCAGATCGGCAACCGCAAGATTCCCATCACGGTAAGCAAGTGGGTTCCCTACGGCATGGCCGTTGGATTCGCCCGCACCGCGTGGTTCATGCTCGAGCTGTCCGGGTGGGCCTTCGACATGGACGGTGGGCTCCTCAAGAATGTCATCGGTTATGACCACAGCGTGGCCATGATGAGATGGTACGGGAACATGGGCTGCGAGCAGGCCGCTGCCAACTCTCTCACCCGCGTTGAGGTCGATATCGCTAACTTGCCCAAGTAAGGAGACCTCATGAACCATGTTGCAGCAAGACGATCGATCGCCAGAACTCTGGCGGTTGTCGGCAATGACATCGGCGGCCCGTCCATTGATGTCGTTGGCCAGAATGTTCTGACGAACAACTCAGACACGCCGTGGATCATAAAGGACATCATCATCTCCTGCGTGAAGACCGGTAGAGCCAACGCCACAGCCCTCAATCTGATGTTGGGTTCAGGCGGGAAGTACGACAATCTGTTTACCACCAGCATCATCGTTGATGAAGACATCGGACTCGGCAACATCATCGCACTGGAGAAGGGCGAGCAGTATGTTGTCACCCCGACCGGGACCATGAAGCAGAACCTCGCCACCCTCCTGAGGTATGACTCCAGGACCAGGGTTGCATTGAACCCAGGCGAGTGGCTTTCCCTCAGGTCTTACTCCGCGACAACGGGGCAGCCATGGCTGTCCATCGTGGTGAAGTACGCCCCCATCAGAGGCACCACCAATGTAGAGGAGAGGCCGGCTACCTCGGCGAGAGGCACTGGCTCAGCGGTGACTACCTTTCCCGCTGTAGCCCCTATCCCGGCGAAGCTCCAGGTGGTGGCCGTAGCCGTCACCGGTGCCGTCACCCCTGTCGTCAGGACAATGTATATCTGCGACGCCACAGCAGGCGCGATCATTCTCACTATCCCGGCGGCTGATGCCACCAACGGAGGGCTGGAGGTGATCGTCAAGAAAATCGACGCCAGC
>Ga0307992_1001440_pt1 | contig 14027 bp, 11 predicted proteins | sample EllFjometagen133_FD_203162 | JGI IMG/M metagenome (GOLD analysis project Ga0307992, IMG submission 203162) | Marine microbial communities from Ellis Fjord, Antarctic Ocean - #133 | ecosystem: Environmental > Aquatic > Marine > Unclassified | place: Southern Ocean | collected 2014-10-08
CTTATTGCAATGCGATGAGTGTACCTTCCCAAATATTCAAAAGTTCCCTCAGCACCACCAAATGGTACCTTTGCATAGACAACCCAATCCTTTTTGTAACAAATATCTATAATACTATTAAAAGTTTTAAGGCTAGAGTTTTTAACATTATTGCCATTATATTTAATTTCTCCATTAGCATATAATTCTCTACAACCATGAAGGAATTTACCTCTAAACAGCTTTGAAAGAACTTTTGCAGGAAGAAAGAATTTTCCTCTAGAATCTTTCCATTTCCCCCTCACTAGTAAATTCTCCTTCAAATAAAATTCAATTCTAGTCAATATTACTACAATAAATTCAATGAAAAACCAAAAATCGAATGAAAAATATGCAATAATAGTTTAAAACTGCATATTTAAAGGTGAGACCTTTAATTTAAGGATAAGTGGGAAATTTATCTTAACGTTAACAAATAAGTCAATTATTAATAAATGGGAACTAATTATGACTAGATTAAATAATAATCATAAATCTTCTCTAATTTTTTTGTTTATTTCTTTTAAACTTTATTAATATTTCTACAAAATCAACTAAAATAAAGTATACTAAGAATATCACACCAAAGAAGGGAAAAAGAAGTGAAAGTTCTACACACAAGTGATTTACACATTGGAAAAAATCTACACAAACACAAAATAAGCTTTGCACATGAGCATTTATTTGAATATTTAATAAAAACTATTATTAAAGATGAAATTGACTTATTACTAATAAGTGGTGATATCTTTGATACAACATACGTTAGTGTAACAACCCAAAAAGTCTTTTATGACTTTTTAGAGAGATTAGCACAAATTAAAACACTAAAAGATACAGTAATAATAAGTGGTAACCATGATTTACCTTCAATGCTAAGTTTAGCTACTCCTTTTTTACTGGCTAGTAACATTCATATAATTACTTCAATTGATGTAGATAATCAAATATTTAATCTTAAAGATAAAGGAATTCCCTATTGTAATATTGTTGCAATACCTTTTTTAAGAGAAAAAGATATTAAGCCACAATTAATTTCAGATAATTTTGTTGATATTGAAAAAGAATTGTCTCTTGCCCTTGTTGATCATTATGAAAAAGTTGAAACCTTCGTCGAAAACAATTTAAATCCTGACTTACCTACTCTTTGCTTAATGCATCTTTTTGCTACAGGTGATAATAGTAAAACCCAAATTGAGGGTGAAAAACATAGAGACATTTATGTGGGTAAATTAAAAAGTATTAACGCTAAACACTTTCCCAAAAATATTGATTACTTTGCCTTAGGTCATATTCATAAACCTCAAATTGTTAATAAAGATGAGAGAATAGTTTATTCAGGCTCCCCTATTACTCTTAACTTTGGCGAAAAATCAAAGAAGAAAATAATTGAGCTAATCTTCGATAATAAGCAATTTGAAAAACAAGAGGTTTTATTGCCATGTTTTTTAAATCTAATTCAAATAGCTTCAGATAGTGTTGATGATATATTAAAGCAATTAGAGAATTACGATAAATCTTTAAAACTTGATTACAAAGAAGATCCAATATTTTTAGAAATAATCTACAAAAACAAAAAAATTGAGACTTCTATTAATGATAAAGTAGAAGATTTTGTAAAAACACTCAAAAACAACTTTAAAATATTACTAATCAGATTAGATTCGAATATTACAAGAACAGATACAGCTATTAATAAAGTTTCCCTTGATATGCTAAGCCCACGACAAATCTTTGATATGACCTTTGCTGATAACAATGCTGAAAAACTTGTAATAACGGATCAGAGTATCTTTGATATGTTTGATAGTGTTGTTGATGAAGTAATAAGGGGAGACAAGTAAATGAAAATCCATAAACTAATATTTGAAAATATAAATTCATTAAAAGGACAATGGGAAATAGACTTTGATAATCCTGATTTATCTAGAGAAAATATATTTTTAATTACAGGAAAAACCGGAAGTGGAAAATCATCCATCTTAGATGCTATTACATTAGCACTTTATGAAAAAACTCCCAGGCAAGGTAGTGTTACGGGCTCTACAAATGAAATTATGAACAAACATAGTTCTAAGTGCTTCTCTGAAGTTCATTTTTCAGTTGATGGAACAATGTATGTTTCTACATTTAAACAGCACAGAGCACGACAATCAAATGATGGTAAACTTCAAGGCAAATCGCTTTCATTAATCAATCAAAAAACTGGTGAAAATTTGATATCTAAATCAACTACTTTGGAAAAAGAAGTTACAGAATTAATTGGCCTTAATTTTGAGCAATTTAGTAGAACTGTAATGCTAGCTCAAGGAAGTTTTGATAAATTTTTAAAGTCTGATCCTGCAGAAAAAGCTACAATACTAGAGCAAATTACAGGAACTCAAATTTATAGTGAAATAAGTAAGAAAGTTTATGAGCATTATAAAAATGAAGATAGAGAATTAGAAAAACTAAACCTACTTCTAAATGGTATTGAAATAAAAACTGATGAAGAAATCATCGAATTAAAAGAAAATAAAAATCAATTAATAACGAATAAAGAATCAGTTGATATTGAATTAAAACTAATTAATGAAGTATTAACTTATTATTCAAAACTAAATAAATTAGAAGAAAAACTAAAACAGCTTGAATCGGAAAAGCTATATTTAGAAGAAAATTCTTTAGAATTTACAGAAAATACAACAAAAATTTCTAACTATAATAAAGCCTTACCCATTATTGAAACACATAAAGTTATTGAGTCTTTAAAAAATGATAATAAAAATAATAGTGAAGCTAAAAATAGTGTCACTACTGATTTAGAAAAAACTTTAATTGAAATTACTAAAAAAGAAGAATCACAACAATCAATAAAAAAGCAGGTTGAATGTGAAGAAGAAAAACTTACCCTATTATCCAAAACAATAAAAGAAGTTAGAGGATTCGATAAAAATATTATAGAAATTCAAAATAAGGAAATGCTTGAAAAAGCAACACTTAAAAATCTAACAAAAAATAAAGGTAAAATTGAAATTCAAATTACAACTGATAATAAAAATCTAAATTTATATAAAATAAAACAAGCTGAAGCAGAAACATATTTTCTAGATAATTTAGAACTTAAAAAATATGAAAATATCCAAGATGATACTTTGACTAATCTTAAAAAATATTTTGAAGCTATAAATAAAAAAACAACTGCAACTCAAGCTAAGCTTAAAGTAGAAAAAGAAATAGAAATTGAAGATAAATATTATAATACAAAAGTTGATGATATAAAAATAATTGAAAATTACATATCTTTAATAAACCAGGATATTGATAAAGTTGGTAGGAGTGATGATGAGTTTTCAACTCTTTTAAATCAAAAAGCTAGAGCGATTGAAAATATAGAAGAATTACAAATTCTTTACAGTGAGTACAACGATTCATTGAAAAAACAAAATCAAGAACAAGTAAATCTAGATGAATTAGTAAATAATTTACAAATTCAAACTGAAAAAGTAAATGATTTAAATACAATTATTGAACAAGCTAAAGAGCTTAAAGGACTTCGCTCCTTTGTTCATTTGTTAAAGAATGAAGAAAAATGCCCTCTTTGTGGATCTATTCATCACCCAGCTCCTCTAATATTTGATAATTCTGAATTTGATGCGAGGTCAAACAAGGCACAAGAAGAAAATAAAATACTTACTCAATTAACAAAGTCACAATCAAAAGCTAGTACAGCTGTAAGTATTACAACAAATAAAACTGAAACTTTACTTAAATCAATTGAAAAACTAAAATTAAAGGTTGATGTACCTTTTAATGAAGATAATTTTAAAGTTATCTTAAACACTCAAACAAAGACAAAACAAGAAGAAATTGACAAATTAAAAATTCAAAAACAACATTTATCAGATTTTAAGTCACAATTAAACACTAAACAAGTCGAGCAAGCAACTGAAATTTCATCAAGAAATGCCTCTTCAAAGCGTTTAAATAGGTTAAAGACTGAAATTAAAGAATTTGAGAGTGAAATAATAAAATTCAATAATATTAAAACTCAATTAGAAAAAGATTTAGATCAATTTATATTAAGTTTTGAATATGATGACTTATTTAAAATGTTTTCAGATTATAATTCTAATAAAAAAGATTTTATTTCGTTTAATGAGAATATTGATAAAACTAAAAACCTAATTGAAATTGGTGAATTTGATTTAAAACAATTGAATATAGATATACCAGCTATAGAACTATCAATAGAGAAAATTACAAAACAATTAAAATCTTTAAAAAAATCACGATTCTCTTTGTTTGAGGATAAAGATTGTGATAACGAATTTGAAGCTCAAAGAAGCCTTATTAAAAAGCTAAACAATGAATTGGAATCAATAACTAAAGACCTTACTCCACTTTATAGTGAAAAGATTAAATTTGAGCAAAAACTTATATCCTTAGATGAAAATATATTAAAACTCGAAAATCAAATAGTAGAAACAAGGGTAAAACAAAATACTTTAATTACTAAAGCTGAGTTTAATGATATTGAATATGCTCTTTCTCTAAATTTAACTGAAGATATTCTTATTCAATTACAATTATTTGTTGATACTTATAAAACTAGAACTATTGAATATAAAACTTTGGCAAAGGATATAGAAAAAGATAAACAAGCTCTTTTAAACAAAAAGCCAGACAAATCTGAAGAATCTGCCCTAGAGAAACAAAAAAACCTCACTGAGGATAGCAATGAATTGCTTAAAAATATAACAATTCTAGAACAATTACTAATCTCTAATAATAAAAATAAACAAAAGTTTAAACAGCAGCAGATATTAATTGATAAACAGAAATCTATTTATGGAAAATGGGAAATTTTGAACAAAGCTATTGGTAGTGCTGATGGTAAAAAGTTTAAAGCAATTGCTCAAGCTATTACCTTAGATTATTTAATAATCAATACAAATCAAAAATTGATTGAGTTGTCTCCTAGATATGAATTATTTCGAATTAATAATGAAAACAACACATATTCTCTCGAACTTGGTGTTATAGACAATTACAGTGCTGCTATAAGGCGGCCAGTGAGCAACCTCTCCGGTGGAGAGAGTTTTATTGTCTCCTTCGCTTTAGCTTTAGGTTTAAGTGATTTACTTAATAAAAGCGCGCTTATTGAGACTTTGTTCTTAGATGAAGGCTTTGGTACACTGGATGAAGATACGTTAACTAGTTCTCTTGAAGCTATAGATAGTTTAAGTAAAGAAGGAAGAGTTATAGGTATCATATCTCATGTAGCTTTACTGCATGAGAGAATCCGATCTCAGATCCTGGTTCTTGAAAATGGAGACTCAACATCGAGCCTATCCGGGCCAGGTGTCAGCCAACTATAAAAACAAAAATTTAACCAACTTGTTATAACCTATCAATTTTATCGATAAATTTTTATCGCTTAAAATATCAAAATAATTGGTAATAACAAATGCATAAAAAATTGTATAATGTATTTGTTGTATAAATTATTAATATAAAAAATTTGATATACTTTGAATTATTAACTTTTAATTATTGTAATTAATTTTATATAAGTATCTATCATGGATTAAAATAAGCATAAATACTATTTTAATTTAAAAAAAAATTTATTTTAATTATCAATTTAATTGTATATATATTGTTGTATATAATTTACATATACAATACATATCCATATTTTATGTAATCAACTTTATTATAGTCGGTATTTTGGTACTTACTTTATATAAGTAAGTACACAAAATTTAATATTTTTTATTATTATGGTATAAATCGCCTATACAGGCGAGTTAAACATTGTAATTATTTAATTTTAAAACTAGACAAAAATTGAATTTGAGCATATAATTGAGCAATCACTACCGATATCAATATAGGAATGCCCACAATGAACACCACACCATTTACACTATGTAGACTGAAGAACAAGGAAAGAATGAGCTTTTATGTAATGTACAGGGATCCTATCACCAATAAACGTGGGACTAAAAAAAGCATTGATAAATTAAAGACAAAGCTTAATTTAGGATTTGACCATGTCACTAGATTAGAAGAAGCTACGATTGTAGCTCAAAAAGCGCTGGACAGTGATATCATTTTCAACTCTAGAAAGGAATTAACTCTAAATAAGTATTTATTAAATTTCTTTGATTTTGAGAAAAGTCCTTATTTCACAAGAAAAATCCTATTAGATAAAGATTCTATCTCACCTGATTATGTTTCTACACGTAGAAATACTATTGAAAATCATATAATTCCATTAATTTCTGATTCTTTTCTAGTATCAGATGTAAATATTCAATTTTTAGAAAACATTCAAACAAAGTTAATTTATAAAAAAACTCTTAGCTCTACCACAATTAATCAGATTATGAATTCTTTGTCTCAGGCTTTACAATATGCTAAAAAAGATAATTTATTACATTACTCACAAGCTACAAAGATCGAAGCTATTAGAAAAAATATTAAAGTCAGAGGAATCTTAAGTAATGAAGAAACAAAGAAATTAATGACATATTTAAAACAACAAGCTGATAATAAAACCTATTTAGCTGTTTGCTTAGCTTTGGTTACAGGAATGAGAAGTGGAGAGTTGAGAGCTTTAAACACAAATCAAATAGACACGGGGATTATAGTTATTGATAGAGCTTATGCAAATATAGCCAAAACAAAATTACCTAAAGGTAAAAAAGAAAGAGTAGTTCCTTGTCCCATAGATTTATGTGACAAATTAGTCAAACTTGCAAACAATAATCCACATGGAGAGACCAAAACAGTTTTTTGGAGTAAAAAAAAGGATAAAGTATTATCATCACATTACTTTAATACCAAATTCACCCAGGCATTAATAAATTCAGAAACTTTAACTAAAGAAGAAATTACTAACCGAAATATTTCTTTTCACTCTCTACGACACATGGCAAATACGCTTTTAAGAGGAAGTGTTGATGAGTACATCTTAAGACTGACTATAGGTCACTCTAGTGAACAACTTTCAAATATTTATTCTCATATAGAAGATTCTGCAATTGAGAGTATTAGAAAAGCCCAAGAAAAGAATATTTTACCATTTATTTAATAGTTTTTATAAATTTTGCTTAAATTTTAACAATAAACATGATATTTTAATTTTATGGACAATTTGATTACAATAAAACATGCTAGTGTTAGACGAAATAATAAATTAATATTAAAAGATGTTTCCTACTCAATAAATAAGGGAGATCATATAGCAATACTTGGACCAAATGGTTCTGGTAAATCTACTTTACTAAATATTTGTTCTATGGAAATACATCCTCTCTGGAATGAAAAATTAATTGTTAACAGATTTGATAATGCTTTAATTAGCAAAGAACAATTAAGAAAACAAATTGGTGTTGTTTCACAGGTTGTTTTTGAAATGTGCAACACTACATATCTCGTCAAAGAAGTTGTTGCCAGTGGTATTTTCTCATCTGTGGGAATAGATTTCCACCATCAGGTAACAAAAGAAAATTGGGATCAAACTTTTATTGCCTTAGAAGATAACTATTGTGCGCATCTTGCAAATAAAACTATGAAATCTCTCTCGACAGGAGAAGCCCAAAGAGTATTACTTGCACCAGCTTTAGTTCATAATCCAAAGCTATTATTACTAGATGAAGCTGCATCAGGCCTAGATTTCCCCTCTAGAAGTCATTATAGGGATGCTTTGAATAATGCTATAACAAAAGACAAAACAATTGTTATGATTACTCATGAACTTTCACAAATTTTACCTGAAATAAAAAACATTATTTTAATGAAAGAGGGTGAAATATACAAAAAAGGGAAAAAAGAAGATTTATTAAATGAAGAAATATTATCCCAACTATATGATCAAAAAGTTTATGTAGCTAAAAAGAATGATATCTATTCAGCTTGGTGTTAGTATTCAAATAATAGATAAATATGCATAACTTATTCATTTTTTCATACAAACTATTGTTCAAGGTAATTATGTGTGGTAATTTGAACTAATCTTTTTCTAAACGGAGGGAATATGGCAAACTATAAAATTAATACAAAATGCATTCAAAGTGGTTATGATCCAAAAAATGGAGAACCTAGACAGTTACCTATTTGTCAAAGCACTACTTATAAATATGATAGTTCACAAGAAATAGCCCAATTATTTGATCTAACAAAAGAAGGTCATATGTACACTAGAATTTCTAATCCTACAGTTGATGCAGTTGAAAAGAAAATTACAGATCTTGAATGTGGTGTTGGAGCCTTATGTACTTCCTCTGGTCAAGCAGCTTCTCTAATCTCAGTATTAAACATTGCAGAAGCTGGAGATAATATTATTTCTTTAGCGACCATATATGGTGGAACCACTAATTTATTTTCAGTTACCTTGAAAAAAATGGGAATTGAAACTCGATTTATTACTCACGAAATGAATGAAAATGAAATTTCAAACCTAGTTGATGATAAAACTAAACTATTATTTGGTGAAACTATAGCAAATCCATCACTTCATGTTTTTGATATAGAAAAATATGCTAATATTGCACATAAAAATCATTTGCCTCTTATTGTAGATAATACCTTCGCCACCCCAATTTTATGTAGACCTTTTGAGTTTGGCGCTGATATTGTAATCCATTCCACTTCAAAATATATGGATGGCCATGCAACAGTAGTTGGTGGAGTTATAGTTGATTCAGGTAATTTTGACTGGACTGTAGATAATAAATATCCCCAATTAACTGAACCGGATGAATCCTACCATGGTGTAATTTATACCGAAAGATTTAAAAGAACAGCATATATTGTAAAAGCTAGAACACAATTAATGAGAGATTTAGGTTGTTCTCCACAGCCCATGACAGCCTTTATACTTAATTTGGGCCTAGAAACCTTGTTTCTTAGAATTGAGCGTCATAGTCTAAATGCTTTAGCTGTTGCAAAACATTTAGAAAATAATGAAAAAATTGAATATATTAATTATCCTGGTCTTGAAAATGATCCATCCTATCGAATGGCACAAAAATATCTTTACAAAGGATATTCAAGTGGAGTCGTATCCTTTGGAATTAAAGGTGGTAGAGAAAAAGCTCAACTCTTTATGGATAGTTTAAAACTAGCTAAAATTGTTGTTCACGTAGCTGATGCAAGAACAAGTGTTTTACACCCGGCTTCAACAACTCATAGACAACTAACCGATACTCAATTAATAAACAGTGGAATCAAAGCTAACTTTATCAGATTGAGTGTAGGAATTGAAGATATTGAAGATATCATTAATGATATTGATCAAGCTTTAGAAAAGGTAAACTAATGCCAATAAGAATACCAAGCGATTTACCAGCAAGAGCTATTTTAGAAAGTGAAAACATCTTTATAATGGATGAAAACAGAGCGTATGCTCAAGATATTCGTCCATTAAAAATTGCATTAATAAATTTAATGCCAACAAAAATAAATACTGAAACACAACTGTCTAGATTATTAGGTAATACCCCACTTCAAGTAGAACTTGATTTGATTCAAATGAGTTCCCATGTTTCTAAGAATATTAGTAGTGATCATATGCTATCTTTTTATCAAACTTTCTCAGATATAAAAGAAAATTATTATGATGGAATGATAATAACTGGGGCTCCTATTGAAAATCTACCCTTTGAAGAAGTAAATTATTGGCAGGAACTTTGCGACATTATGGAATGGTCTAAAAAGCATGTCCACTCTACTCTGCATATTTGTTGGGGAGCTCAAGCCGGATTGTTTTATCATTATGGTATAGACAAAATTCCTTTAGAAAAAAAATTATTTGGAATCTACCAACATAACATTGTTTACAATAACCCTATTTTACTTAGAGGCTTTGATGAAGTATTTTGTGCTCCACACAGTAGACACACAACAATTAGTGTTGATGAAGTAAAAGAATGTAAGGACCTTCAAATACTAGCATCCTCTGAGGAAGCTGGCATTTATGCCATTTCAAGCGACAAGGGTAGACATATTTTCATTACTGGTCATAGTGAATATGACAAAAATACCCTAAAAGATGAATATCTAAGAGATAAAAATAAAGGCTTAGAAATAAAAATTCCAAAAAATTACTTTCCAAATGATGATCCAAATAAAGAACCAATTGTCAGCTGGAGATCTCATGCTAGTTTATTATTTAGTAATTGGTTAAACTATTTTGTTTATCAAACAACGCCTTTTAATTTAAAAGAAATTGGAAAGGATTACTAACCTATTAAGTATCCACAATCTACTATAATACACTGACCATCAATAGCTTTGTTAGTGGCTAAAAAGGATACAGTAGAAGCTATATATTCAGTTTTTACTGTATCTTTTAATACAGCTCTTTCTACAAACATAGCTCTAACAGGATTATCATTTTCATTCAAATAATCAGCTTCAATTAAACCTGGGGCAATTGAATTTACTCTAATTCCTTTAGGGGCTAATTCTGCAGCTAAACTTTGTGTATAAGAGACTATAAAACCCTTTGAAGCATCGTAATGGGCTGTTTGACCAAAACCTGGATGAAAGGCATTAATGGATGCAATGTTTATAATTGAACTATTTTTATTCATGGAAGCTACAGAATGCTTCACACATAAAAATGTTCCTTTAATATTAATATCTATAAGATTATCAAATACATCCTCTTCTAAATCTTCTTGCATAGAAAGACTAAAAATACCTGAAACAATAACAAGTAAATCCAAACTAGAAATCTTTTTAAATAACTGAGAAACTTCACTTTCCCTTCTTATATCAACTTGATGAGATCTAGTATTGTATTTATTATTTAATTTATTTGCTTTATCTTCATTATTTGTATAAGTAAATTCAACATCATAATTTTTGCCAACCAATTCTTTTACGACTGATTGACCGATATTACTTGTTCCACCAATAATTAAAGCTCTCATATTTCACTACCTTTTATTTATAAATATATTTTTCAATATCGCAAATGTTTTTAAATTTATTTAAAATACGATGATCGTAGGAAATAAAATCAGTTTCCTCAAATCCTGGTACAACAACAGTTGCTACCAAAGCCCACGAGCCACCTTCTTTTAATTTGGTAGCTTGCCAAACATTTTTTGAAACAAGAGAAACAGCTTTTTTCCCTTCACTAACTTTTCCAAGTTCATATTCCACAAATTCATCATTTTCATTTAATTGAATTTGTACCAAAGGGTCTCCTTCAAGGAAATACCATATTTCATCTTTCAATACTTTATGTAAGGAAGAAAATGAGTCTGGAGTTACTAGAAAATAAATACTACTGCCAATTTCATTATTAGAATCATCAGTTAATGTAATAATCTTATCAAAATAGCCTCCTTCAACAGCTAAAGGTTGAAGATTCAATTTTTCAATAATTGTTTTATAATCTACCATTGTTTTACTATCTCTTTGACTAATGAAGAAAATTCAACTCTAACCTTTTGTCCAGTTTCCAAAACTTCTTCATGATTTAAAGGTTGATCTAATATACCTGCGGCCATATTAGTTAAACAACTAATTCCTAGAGTTTTCATACCCATGTGAGCAGCTGAAATTGCTTCAGGGACAGTAGACATACCAACAGCATCTGCTCCAAGTAATCTAGATAGTTTGACTTCAGTTGGAGTTTCAAAGGAAGGACCAGAAAATAACTGATATACACCTTCTTTAAGGTCAATATTTTGTTTTTTTGCAATTTTTTTAGCTAATAAACCTAATTCTTTATCATAAGCATTAGACATATCAAAAAAACGGGGTCCTAATTCTTCATAATTTTTACCACGTAAAGGACTGTCAGCAATAAGTTTGATATGATCTTTTATTAACATTAGATTGCCTGGTTTCCAATTTTCATTAACACAACCAGCAGCATTAGTTAGTAATAGGTTTTCAATACCTAATCTTCTCATAACTTGGATTGGAAAAACAACAACATCCATATTATAGCCTTCATAAAAATGAAATCTACCTTGCATACATAATACACGTTTATTTTGTAATTCACCAATCATCAAACGACCAGCATGACCTGGAACAGTAGATGCAGGGAAAGAAGGGATATCACAATAGTCAATAATAACAGGGTTAGTAATTTCGTTTGCTAAATCCCCTAAACCACTACCTAATACCATAGCAATATCTATTTTTTTATCACCTGCTTTTCTTTTTATATAAGAAGCGGCCAAATCGAGTTTTTCTAATAAATTATCCATAATTTTATCTCCGATAAATAAGTTAAACAAATTATAACAGAAATTTGAAATGAAATATATAATTTATTTATATTTTAAAGTATAATGACCAAAGCTAGATTAAAATTCAATTTTTAATAAATCAATACATCCTTTATAAAAGAAAGCTGCAATTTGCTTAGAATATTCCATTGCTACATCTCTATGCATATCTAATTTTATTACAGCAACTAAATCATCAACAAGATTAGAAATTATAGAATTTATAACATATTTATTTGGTCGACAAAATGGTATATTTGCATTTTCTAATACAACAAGAAAATCATTAAAAGTCTCTATTTCTTTTTCAACAATTGAATTTAAGTGTTTGTTATAATTTGTTCCTTTACCATTAACAACAAGCTTCCATGCATCAATATCGGCATAAACATAGTCTAAAAACAATTCAACACCATCAAAATGGTTTTTCTTTACCTCAGTTTTCATGTTCAAATAGTTGACATCTTTAATTTTACTCACTGATTTTAAGTATTTAAAATAATATTCTTTCGGTAAAGGCCCAATAGCTGCTTCAAAAAGGGTTTCTTTATTAACAAAATATCCGTAAATAGCACCAGTTGAAACTTCTGCTTCATTTGCTATATCTCTAATATTAGCCTTTTTGAAACCTTTTTTTAAAAAAATCTCTCTAGCCTCTTTTATAATTATATCTTTAGTATTCAAATAGTTCCCCTTGAAATTTGTTTGGTTATTGTTATCAGAAATTGTGATTATGTCAATAATAGAAATTATATTACATGCAAATTACTTGCTCCTCAAATTATTTATTATATTAACTATGGTAAGTAAATCAACACATTATTTGTTTTTATGATATAATTCACATGATTTGAGGTAAATATTATGAAAAAAGCTTTTGTTTGCATATTGATGGTTTTCGTAACTTTTAGTGTTATTTCTCAGGGTGCTAAAATGAGTGATAAGGATATTAAAGCTTTGGTTAGCGATAGTGAGACTTATGTTCCCGAAGGTTATTATATAGGGGATCTAAAGGTAGATGAATCAGTCCAACTTCCTTTGGTCCTGCAATTTAAAGATAGTAAATTATATTTTTCATCTCCAAGTCAAACTGCTAATAGTTTTGAGATTTCTTATCAAATGGAAGATAATTCTAATATCACTATTGAAAGTTCTCTCTTAGGCCTTAGTATAAAAGCAACTATAGACAAAAATGAAATCAAGGGTGTGTTTTACCAAAGCGGATTACAAATAAATATAATTTTTGAAAAACAAGATTCCTATAAAACACCAGAAAAAAATAGATGGCAAACTCCTACTTCCTTCAATTATACGAATAAAGAAGTAATAATAACTAATAAGAAAAATAATAGAAAGTATTTTGGAACTTTAACAATACTAAATTCAAATATAAAGAGAACTGCTATTCTTTTTGTAACTGGAAGTGGAATTCAAAATCGTGATGAAGAAATATTTAAGCATAAACCATTTTTAGTAATTAGTGATTATCTAACAAAAGCCGGATATTATACCCTTCGCTGTGATGATTATGGATATAATGGTGAAGATATTAGCAATCAAACCACTCTCAATACAATAGATGATATAGACTCTCAAATTGCATATTTAAAAAATAATAAAAATATTGATAAAATAGTCGGGGTTGTCAATAGTTTTGTGTAAATATTTTTCTATATTTTTACTCTTCCTTCAAATAATATAGAAAACTGATTTAGTGCGACACCCCAATTTCTTATTGGCATGGTCCATTTCATTGATATTTTG
>Ga0307992_1001441_pt1 | contig 14007 bp, 6 predicted proteins | sample EllFjometagen133_FD_203162 | JGI IMG/M metagenome (GOLD analysis project Ga0307992, IMG submission 203162) | Marine microbial communities from Ellis Fjord, Antarctic Ocean - #133 | ecosystem: Environmental > Aquatic > Marine > Unclassified | place: Southern Ocean | collected 2014-10-08
AAATGAACGTTTCATTATAGGTCAAACCCTTGGAAATAATTGTCAATAAAGGGAATGCGATAATCATTGGTAAAAGAGAGTATGCTGAACCTTGATAAACATCACTAAGCTTGCCTTCACCATCTCTAATACTACAAACAAGATAGTTTGCAGAAACCCATAAGAAGAATGGAACAAAAATAGTTGTTAATTGCTGGAACATATTAATTTCTGAAGGTATTTGGTTATTAAACAAGAAACTTGTCTCAAAAATCCAGTAAACATACATAGCAAAGAACAATAGTAAATAAATCGTAGCTGAAAGATTCGATCCTTTACTTTCTCGCTTAATACCATAATAGCCATCCGATGGATGTTTTAAAATATAGAATGGGAACACGAGTTCTTGATATAATTTGTATTTACTTAAGAATTTCTTTAATTTAGTAAATGGTTTTCTGACATAATCCATAAAATGGACAAATTTATTGACAAAATATAAAAGTAACATACTCAAGAAGACGCCAACAATGAGGCCACCACTATTCAACAATGCTGTATTTCTAACTTCCCAGAATGCATTAGAATATCCGTCAGTGTCTCTAGCAACTTCATAATATTCCATCGCTTTCTCATAATTCATTTCTGAGAAATAAGCGTTACCAATACCTTTATTTGCTAAATCAAATAAACTATTCATTCGAAGAACTTCTTTCCAAGGATCGAGTGATTCGGCATATTTTCCTTTTTGATAAAGATCTATCGCATAATGAACTAAATTTGCAAATTCAGTTGGGATAAATACTTGTAGCGCTGAAGTTTCTTGGTCAACAACGTAAATGTTACTCTTAGAATCTACCGCTACACCTGTTGGATACTTAAATAACCCTTTTTGATTATAGGTGTCAGCTCCGCTGAAAATAAATAATACCGATCCATCTGGACCATATTCTGTAATATAGCCATCAGAGGTTATTGCAAATATAGTATTATAAGGGCCAACAAATAAATCTTCAACTGTGTTAAACCCCCATGCTGATTCATTATAAACAAAGTTTGCAATATTTAATTTTAGATATCCAAACTCTTCTTTAGTTGTGGTAAGGATAAGTCCATCATGATCTACAGCAATATTATAAACTGGTTTTGGAATCATCTTAAACCATTCTCTTCTTTGTTGCTCATCAAATAAAATGGATTTCATAACATTATCTATGGTACTTGGTAAAGTATTCCCACCAAAGAAACCGAAGAAGTTTCCATTATTTTCAAATTCAGCAAGACCATTAATATTACCTGCTAAAAGCATATAAACATTATTACCCCTATCCGTGATAATCTTTGTAGGGTCAAATGCATCACTTTCAGTAAAATAAGGTGTATTAACAGGTTTCGCATAAACAGAACCTACTGAATACGTATCAGTTAATTCATCATATAAAAATTGATAACCTTCTTTCGTTCCAAAATCTGCAACATATAAACTACCATCAAGTCCAACATGTACTCCAGATGGCTGATCAAGAATGCCTTCACCAATAAGTGAAACAACGTCATCTTTTAAGCTATATTTGATAATTCTTGAATTTCCAGAATCAGCGATATAGACATTATCTTCTTCATCAATCGTCATGTCACTTGGTGTATCTAAAGTCAATCCACCCAAATCATAACTAATAGATAGCGGTAAATAAGCATCTTGAGTAAAGACAAATCGTTGGTTCGCACTTGAATATGTATACGTTGAATAAGGTAATCCATTGGCATTCACTTCAAGGGATGGAATGAAGAAAGCCAATAATATGATTAATAAAACAATATATTTTTTCATTATTTGATACCTGAATGAGCCATTGTATTCATAACCTTACCTTGAAGGATGATAAATAGCAATAAATTTGGAATAAACATCAATAGTCCAGCTGCCGCGGCCATCCCTTGACCAGCAACTGTGTTTCCTTGCGCAGATGTTAAACTCATCATATAGAAAGCGAGGGTTCGCTTACTCTCATCATTAATGTATAAAACCGACGTTGTCGTATCATTCCATATCGCTTGAAAAGCGAGAATGCCGACGGTTGCTAACGCAGGTGCAATAATTGGCATAATAATTCTAATAAATATCTGCATCTCAGATGCACCATCAATTTTGGCTGATTCAATCAACTCATTAGGCGTCTGATCAATAAATTGCTTAATTAAGAACATCGCAACTGGCATGACAATAACCGGTAAGATATGTGCAGCATAAGAATCAATTAATCCTGACTTAGCAATTATTAAATATCTTGGAATTTGAACTGCAATAGGCACAAACATCAATGCAAGTGTATTAAGTTCAAATAAGAATTTTTTACCCCTAAATTTAAGCTTTGATAAACCATAAGCTGAAAGAGCCGTGATGAAAACGGCTAGCGTGACACCAACGATTGTAACGAACATACTATTCACAAAATATCTAGAAAATGGTACACCCGAAGCGGACACGATTCTCGATAGCTCCAAAAAATTATCAAAAGTAGGTGTTCTGACAAAGAATTTAGGAGGATATGCAAACAGTTCACTTTGAGGCTTAAATGCATGATTGACAATGAATATAATTGGCAATAGCATCAAGACTGAAAATGGAATCAAAAACGCAAAGAATGGAATTTGACTCTTATCAAAATGTGTAGGATTTATTTTTGTACCTTGAAAAGAACTTTTTGCCATATGCTTACTCCTTTTCCCCTAGTATACGCCAAGTGATTTTTGATATGAAGTAAACCATGAGTAACAAAATAACACTGATTGTCGCAGCATAACCCATCATATACCTGATAAACCCAAAATCTTCAATATGATTGACGATAAGCTGCCCTGCATATTGCGGTGTCGGGTTTGACCCGGATAAGGCGACGCCTATACCTCCCGCTTGGAAGGTTGTAACGACCGCCATAACTGCTCCAAATAGCATTTGTGGTTTCATTGATGGAATCGTAATATAGAATATTTCTTGAGCTCTATTTTTAATTCCATCCATATAAGCTGCTTCATAGAGGGTTTGATCAATATTTAAAACCCCTGCAAGCATGGCTAAAAATCCAACCCCCATGCTGCTCCATAGAGAAACAACAATCATGATTGTCATTAAATATTGTGGTGATTGTAAAAACTGTATCGGCTCCAAAATAACCCCCCAATTTAGAAGGATACTATTTAGATAGCCCTGTGAGTCATCCGAAAAAATGATACGCCACATAGATGCCATTGCTACACCCATCGTAAGCGATGGAGAATATAATATAATAGCAAGCACAGTTCTTGCTTTTGCTGGAATTTGAGCTAACATCCAAGCAAGTAAAAATGATAATAAGTAACCCACAGGTCCAACAATCAACGCAAATTTAAGCGTATTAGATAAGACGAACTGCATAAACACAGTATCCATGGTAATTAACTCGATATAATTTGTAATACCTATAAATTTTGGTGCTTGAATCGCATTGAAATAGGTAAATGATAAGAAAACTGCAGCAAGTACCGGAACAACAACGAAAACAAAGAATAAAGTCCAATAAGGAACAATAAACCAAGCAGGACGGTTCATTTTACTAATCATGATCCACCTCCGTTAGCCATTGATCTATATTGTAAATGCTAGGAACAATATATTCTTTTAATATTTCACCTTGATATGTATAGCCAAATTCAGCCATTTTATAGATAATTTCTCGGTTAGAAATACGAACCGCTTCATCTAGTGCTTGCCTTGGATTCGTGCCCTCGAATACAATTTTAGTCCATGCATTACTAATTTCACGTTCAACCATGTAAGCACCTGGAATACGTGAAGCTTCAATTGCATAATTCCATTGTTCTAATACGATATCTTTATATTCTTGTGGCATTGATAAAGTTGCAAACGCATCAAGATTGGCTGTATTCCAAAAATACGCTTGTCCATAAGTAGATTGTAATAAGAAAGCAAAATCACTTTGGACGTCAGTTGACATCCACCATTTCAAGAAATCCCATGATTCGTCAGGATACTTAGTATCACTCATAATCATAGAGGATTGAGCACCTACTGAGCTATACCGGTTAATTTCTCCAGTATCTTGATCTAATACACCCGGATGCAAATCCATGCCCCATAGGCCATCTAATTCTACTGCTGCCGTATCTAATAAGATATATGTAGATAAATCAGAGATACCGATTGGTAATAGACCATATCTAAATTGATTATAGAACAAACCAACATATTTAGGCATATTATACAAAGTAAATAACTCTGACATCAAAGTAATACCTTTGAGAGTTTCTTCGCTATTAATGTCTGTTGACATACCATCTGACGAATATAAGTCTCCTCCAAATTGGTAGATGAAAGGTAAAGTAGCAACAAATGGTTTAAGACCACTAAATTGTGCTAAAGGAACGAAATAGTTCATTCCGTAACTTTGTAGTAATGGTAATATTTCAATAATTTCATCCCACGTTTGTGGAATTTCAGTAATTCCAATACTATTAAGAATATCTTTACGGTAATATGTTACCCAGAAGTTTTGAGTTTCAGGTAATCCATAAACACCTTGTTCAAATACATAAGGAATCATTGCACCTTTAGAAAAATGAGTTACTAATTCTTCATAGCCCTCAAATTGTCTAAGGTCTAATGCTGCATCCCTGACTGCAAAGTCATAAGGAATCCAGTGATTAATACCTACTGCGATATCCGGAGATTGACCGCTTGCATTAGCAAGCACCAACTTGTTTTGATCAGGCATTTGCGATAATGTGATTGTCATTGGTCCATCATATCTTTCATCAATCATCGATTGCATAATTTCAATGTATTGTCTAGGATGATTAACCCATATTGTTATTTCATCATCATTTCTTGAAGATGCTGAATATGGATTATTAACAAAAGATAATACTAAACGTTTTGTTCCTTCCCAGAAGCGAACAAAAACATTTGCATATGGCTTAGCAATGGCATCTTCACCATGGAATATAGTGCGCTCTAATTCTAGATTAGATCTCATTAAGCGCTGCATCATATTTCCAAGCATTTGATTTACCGATGAATCTCCATCCGAGAATTGAACCATCAAACTTGGAAGTTTGTTGATATCATTTGCTATATTTGTAAGCCTTGTAGCCGCAACGTTTAAGTTTCCAATTTCTGAAGGCTGATTACTACTTGTCAATTCCAGTAGTTCGGTATATGTTTCATTTAATAAATTTGCCCAGTCTAAAATATCAGAAGATGCGGTAGGAAAATATGTTTCAATATCCCAATCGCGGTATCTATCGGTTCCACCACTCGTATAACGCTTAATATTTAAGGATAAACTCTGAATTTCATTCATGACATATTGTATAGTTTCAATTGTCTGGCGATAAGGATAGTTCACAGCTTCAAGCGTTAATTCATGCGAACCTGCTTCAAGATAGATTTTTAAGTTTTCATCATTTTCATCGACAAGTGTTCTATTGATAAATGACACCGTATATGGAAACGGGTAACTTTCTAACTGATCAAATGGTACTTGACCATCAATCTTTATTTTTCTAAATACCGGCATATCTTTAATCATATATTGTCGGTACTTAAAAGATAAATTATAATATCCAGAAGTTTCAACATCTACTTTATAGGTGACATCCTGTCCACTATTTTGCCATGAATCACCGAAAATTACGTTTAATCTTAAAAATTGTGTGTCATAGTATAAATTAGAAGGATCGTATTCTGATCTTAATCGAATTGAAGCATCATTACGATATGCCATATCGCGTGCTGCAATTGTTATTTCATCGTTAACTACATTTGATGTTCCATTGGATGCTAGATATGCATCATATGATGGAATTTGGTCTTGCAAAACAAAATAGAACTGTCCAATTAACAATTGTCCATTAACATATTCGATTTCAATAACATCGTTTTGTTCTAATTCATATGCAAAAAGACCCGGATGCATTCCGCGATAGTCTTTAATTTTATAGTTTGTCCAATTTTTTATCTTATTTGAACTTGGTTGAATCTCATTATAATATCTGTCAAGTGTGAATTCTTGTGAAACCAATTCCCATTTTGAAGGTAAAACGAGAGTTTGACTTTCATAAAATGGAATTTCTCCATTTATCTTAATGCTGATTTGAGTATTATTAATACTTTCTTCTAATTCGTAATAATCTAAAGCAAAATAATATAAACCTGAAACAGCATTCGTATTCACAAATGAAATCGAGTGCGTGCTATCAAGTAAATGAACATCTTGAGTTAAATTCGTTTGATTGATATAATCACTCACAATTTGTCCATAGTTAACATCGGTTTTCTCAATAGCTTGAGTTGATGTCATATCTCCAGTAAGAACAGTGGCTTCAACATCCGATTCAATAATGTTTCGATCTTCATATGTTTGTTTAGCAAGGGTATATAGCGGTGTAGTAAATGCTGAAGAAAGGGACTCGTTCGTATAATTATAACTTAACGAGGAAGCATCATAATAAGTATCGATAGATGATTTTTTAAAAAAAGATAAGGTAATTGTTAATAATAGAATAAATGCTAAGAATACTAGAATAGCTCGCTTAACACCAATACCTTTGATAATTGATATGGTTCTTGCTAATCCTTTTTTAAATAATAATGTCAATTTTCTCATGATTCCTCCCAAAATAAATCATGGAGTAGAGAGGGGATAATCCCCTCTCATCCATGTTAATTTATGAAAAATAATATTTCTAAATAGTTAAATCGATCAATCAGCACCTAAAGTTTCTAATTGTGCTGTCACAATTTCGTTTACCTTAGCTTCCCATTCTGCTGCATATGTAGGAACTGCAGTTGGACCAGCTACAACTAAATTGTCCCAATTATATGCGTTTTCTGGATCATAAGCCCATGCCCAAAAATCTTTATAGCCTGGTAACCATTTATCAAGGTCTGGTTTTGAATATTCGATACGATTTAATGTGTAATTTAAACCTTCTATATCATCAACTAAATCGTAAACTCTATCCCAAACATCTGGATAATCCGCAACTGGAAAACGACCTAAATGTATAGGAAGATCTCCATTAGTGATTGCTGCATCACGGTCAGCTTCTAGTATATCTAGACGAGCTTCCCATCCATCTTGTCCAAATGTCATCCATTTTGCAAGTAAATATGCTTCTTCTGGATGATCTGTTTGAGATGAAACAGCTTGATAGTCAAGAATAGTAGGTGGGAATAAACCTTCACTACCACTTGGATATGGCCAAAAGCCTAAGTTGATATCGTCATCTTCTTTTGCTTGGTTAATTACCCAAAACTGCCATGAACCTTCAATGTCCATCGCTCCATAACCCGTTTGAATAAAATAATTATCTGCTAGTATTGAGTTATTGTCTACATCATCTTCAGTAAAACGTGCTGTTGTACCATTTGTCAACTGATGAAGCGCAACCTTTTGTTGCATTGCATCAATCCAATCAGCAGATGTGTAATGGAATGCTGTACCGTCCCATGTATCATATTGAACATCTTCATCATTCATCATTGGCCATACTTGTTGGAAATCAGGACTGCCATACCAAGTATCCATGCCAATTACTAAGTTTTCAGTGTTGTCTAAATCAAAGTTTTTAATTGCATCAGCAATAGCTAAAAATTCAGCATCTGTCCAATCCTTAACTGGATAGCCATCATTATCAATTCTGTATTCACTTGTTGTTACTAAATTCGCATCTTCAAAGATATCTAGATTAATCATGATACCCTTTAAGAATTGGAATGAAGGAACAGCGTATCTACGGCCATTATAAATGCCTGTTGAAGCAACATTGTCATAGACTAAATCTGTTTCTGGATCTGCATCCCAAAGATCAGCAACATCCAAAGTAAGACCAGCATTAATGATTGTGGGCACGTTATCAGTAGCAAATACGTCTGGTAACAACCCAGCTTGTGCTGCTGTTACAAGATTTCCTGTAAACTCGCCACCACTACCAGTGATATCCTGTCGTAAAGTCACATTAATATTGGGATATTCAGCCATAAAAGCATCAATCAAACTCTGGTTTAATTCTTGATCGCCCCAGTCAGCATATGTTAGTTCTATAGTTTGTGGAGCATTTGGATCAATTAGTTCTTCATCCTTCGTACATCCGTATATGCCAAAGACAAACGAAAGAGCAATAAATAATAGTAAAAGTTTTTTCATTTTTTCCTCCTATTTTAATTATAGTTAGGGAAAATCATAATTGTATTAAGTGTAAATGTACCAGGAAGTGAAACTAGTTCTCCACCAAGTGTACCAAAATCTAATTCAATTTTAACATTTGTTAATGCACTTGCAACAGTGAAATTAAGAGTTACAGTTGTCGTTTCATCCGCAAGAATACTGAAATCTTCAAAACTATTAGTAAGAATTGAACTATAACCAGCATCAGGTAATACCATGTTAAATCTAAAATCACGAGCGACACTTGAAGTTAATTGGAATGTTACAGTATAATTTCCAGCAGCAAGTTCATCAATCAAGTAATAGTAGTGAGGAGTATATGCTTGTGATCCTAATGTTGTAACAACAAATTCTAAACCAGTATCACTATAATCAAATGTTCCAACACCTTCGCCAGCATTATCATATACATGCCCGCCATAAACTAATCCAACACCATTAACAATAAGTTCAGGTGCGTCTACTACATCTTTTTCTACTAATGAAATGTTATCTAAAATAACAGAACCAGCAGCAAATGCATCAGTTGCTCCCATTTCGAAGCTTAATTTAGCAGCTGCAACAGCGTCAGTTGTTGTAACATCAACTGTGAAAGATTGCATGCTAGTAGTTAATACAAATACTTGTTTTGCAAGAGGTGAACCTACAAGTTCAACATTAATATCTCTAGCGACTGTTGCTCTAGCATCAAATGAAAGTGTATAAGTCTTAGCAGCTTCTAAATCAACAAGTTGATTAAATTGGACAGCCCAGAAAGCTTCTCCAGCTTTATCAGTTGTAATTACAAATTCGCCAGCAACATATTCAGCTGTAACTGTTGGTACATCGCCCCAATCTTGTGCCCATAAAACCCATGGAGCTACTTGATCAAACCCACCATTCATAAGAATTGGTGATGCTTCAAGTTCATTGATTGCAACATTATAGAATGTGACAACACCATCAGCAAATACTGAAGTACTACCTAATTCAAAACTTAATAAAACATCTGCAGATGCTTCGGTAACTGTAAACATATATTCATAAGAAGCTTGTGTAGTTGTTAACGCAATTGCATCTTGTCTAAAATATGTAGCAGCCTCAGGAATAAATAAAGCTGTATTGATAGTTCTATCTACAGAAGCCATTGCATCAAATGATAATTGGTATGTTTTTCCTTGTTCCAAAGCTATACCAGCTTGATTAAATTGAACAGCCCATCCAGCATCTCCACCATTTGTTATATCAAGTGCAAATGTTCCTGCTGTATTGTCTAACGTCGTCACTACCACTGGAGCAGTAGGCCAATCTTGTGCCCATGTTGTCCATTCAGGAGTTGTTGTATCTAATGCAGCATCAAAAGTTGGATTAGCAACTAAATTCGTATCACTAAATACAAATCCAACAACACTTAAATTAGTTGTTTTTACAATTTCATTTTCTGCGTCATCTTCAACTGTATAAGTAACAACATATTCACCAGGAATACTTGTATCAATTGTAGTAACAACTGCATCTAAGCTATCAACTATTGAAACTACTATATCAGACGTTATATCACCATCAAATGTATCAAGTGCTTTAACACCTGTAGTAGGAAGATAAGCATCATCTAAAGCAATACTTGCACTTTCTTTGACACCTAATAAATAAGGAACTTCAGTATCAAGAGTTATTTCTTCGATTGAAATATCATCAAGCCATACAGTAGCATCAATTTGTTCACCATCAACTTTTCCAAGTGCAAATATTACGCCACCATTTTGATTATCAATTGGCATCTTAAATGTATAAGTATAAGTAGCCCAATCTAAACCAATTTCTTTATGAACTAAAGCGCCTGCTTTAACAAAATCATCTCTAAAATCAATGAAATATGGTGCAGCAGCTAAAAGTTCGCCAACTTGTAAATTAATAGATTTAACAGCTGAAGCTTTTGCTTTAAAACTAACTTCATATACTGTATCTAGTTCGAAAGGCACGTTCATTTGAGATATTCTAGGATCATGTGCATCTCCACTTGAAGTAACTATTGCTTTCAAAGCACCTGCATCAGCTGATAAGGTGATTGTTCCGGAAGAATTCCATGTATCCCAGCCAGCAATACCATCTGTGAATTCAGGATTGACTACCATTTCGCCTTCAACTGCTTGTGGTGCATTTACAGTGATATTACGATATGCATCCGCTGTTAATTCACCAACGGTTACACTGTATTTCACAACAAAAGTCTCTGAAACAGTTGTATCCACAACACCAGTTGTTGAAATTGTACCTAATGAAGTCCATGTAATGTCTGCAGTATAATCCACTGTATCATTACCAGTAGCAGCAACATCTGTCAAGATGTTAAATGTTGATTCAAAATCAACAGCAACATTATCTGTACCGCTAAAAACAATACTTGTTAATGCTGGAACTTCTGGTGTAGTTTCACCACATGAAGCTAAGAATAATCCAAACACCATAACAAGTGCTAAAACTAAAATTCGTTTTCTCATTTTTTCTCTCCTCTAATATAGACATTTATTTTAAAGACCTTTCCATCACGGATGTCTTTTGTCCAATTTCCTAATACTTTACTACCTTGCACTTCACAAATTTCTGTTTCTGTATGAAGTGTCATCTTCTCGATGTATGCTTTTGAATCATATGTATCGATTTCATCTACTAAATGATAAATAATCGTTGTTTGATTGAATAGTTTGGTTTCAACGATACCATCCTTAAAGAATGATTTGGGAAGTTTTGGACTAAGTTCGAATGATAATTGTCCATTTTCCAAATTAAATATGTGATTCCCTAAAAACATATATCTCCACATCGATAACATTTCCGCTGTCGATCCTGATAATCTTGATACGAATCCTTGTCCCCACTTCTTTTGATCCGGATTAGAAGATGTTGCCAAAAATGATGAGTTTTCAATTGGCGATCTTCCGTAAACCTTCGGATCCATAAAGCAAGTGAAATTCGTTTTAATCTCTTCATAAAACTCTTTGTATAAACCAGATTTAAGCATTCCTAGTAAATATTTATAAGTCATATGTAGAAAGTTTGATTCTCTTTCTAACCAACCTGGTGTAAATGCGCGTATACGACCTATTTCATTTGAGAATGCATCAAGTGATTTGCTTGTTTGATAAAACTTCAATTTTGAATCATATAACTCTGTTTTTCTAATTGTCTCGTAAATTTCTTTAGCCTCTGTCTTTGAACTTATAGATTTTAAATATCTTGCTGGAGCCTCAAGAAAACTTGGCAAAGCATGAACATCAAACTCGTTGACTTTAACAACCGGAAGGCCATATTCTCCTATAATCGGTGCTCCCGATTTATCATATAATTGAGTATAGTCAATAACTTCATATGTTAAATAAGTCGGATAAATTGGATCGATCAATTTCGCTTTGTGTAATGCACTATCTAACGTGTTATCAATCATCTCAATTAAAAGTTCATATTGTTTTACATCATGTTCGATTACTTTTTGTTCCGATAATAAGTCTTTTCTATAAGCTTCTAAGTAACTCATCCTCGCATTCCATGCATCAAATGGTTGATCTTGATTTATGTTTAAGAAATGAGTTGCTAGTTCATCAGTAGACTTAAGTAACTTAATTTTTTGGTTTGGATTATCTAAAACTATCTTTTTAAGTAAGCGAACTATTTTTTGTAATTCCATTGTTTCAGAGACACCAGATCCGAATAGCCCAGGAACCCCGTTCATTGCATCATTCCATCCGGGTTTATTTCCTTCATATGAAAGTCCGATACCAAATGGATCTAAATGACCGAATTTATTTAATACAAGCGTTATGAGTTTACCAAATAAGTTAATCTCTATTAAGCCATTACCATTTGTCATCCAAGTATCTTTTTGATCCTCAAAATGTTTGATTGCGCCATATTGTCTAATCTGACCATCTTTTTTTAGAACATATTTTTGATCTCTTGGTAAAACATAAACTGGGGAAACAAAAAATGGGATATGTTTCTTAAACATTAAGTCCTCTTGGTGATCTGGGAAAATTGATAAATAAGAATCGATCAAGTCATAGAGATACGTGAAATGATCTTCCCAATAGCCTTCACCAAATGCTGCTTTAATAACAACCCTACTATTTTTCAATACTTTTTTAAGAATTAAATCAATATCCATCTCATGATGAAATAACTGAGTTGCAATCATGCCAGGTGTGAATTCATTTTTGAGAATATCGTGCAAGATTTCAGGTGTTTGATCGATAGAACCCATATACTTAAATGTCACGCCACCAGTACTTAGTGGATTATATCCGTCAGCTTGAATCAATGATGCAAACTGATAAATATTGAAATCACCTACTTTTGGTTGAAAGAATAGATCATTTCTTCTGTTTTGCAAAACATCTCTAAAATTTCCATTACCTTGTGAATAAAATGTAGGATCAATAAAAAAGAAATTGTAGTCTCTTTCCATATCGCCATGTTTTCTTGAGAATAAGTGATAAGCAACTGGACCATCAATGCTTTCAATAATCATTGGTTGTCCACCTCTGAGCACATTATCCAAATAACATTGTTTCAGGTATGCATCAAATATTGGTTGACTCGTTTTCGTTTCAATTGTTGAAGTAATATCCGAATGCAAATCAGCATTTTCTTCTTCTTTTTCATCAAAATATTGCAGTGTCAATTTATCTAAAAGGCCATCTAATATATGCTTATCTGAAACATATCCAATCATACTTACAAATGATGAGTTTTTCATTTTATCAAATTTAAACCCACTCATTGCGCATGGAACCTGATTCACATGTGCCTGATTTATTTTAGAAAGTTCCTCAATACTGTATTTCTCAAACAGATAAGGTGTTTCTAATGATGTATCTTCATCGAATATCAATTTATAATCGCTAATTAAGAGCGGTTTTTGAGTTGATTTTGTAAAATAGAAGTTTCCATCAAACACATCACTAACTTCAGCAGAATCACCAGTCGTTGCACGAAGTTTATAAAATACATAATCTTCTTCATGAATACTTGCCATCCAACTTTGCATCAAGTTAGACAAAAATTTTGTCGAACTATAATCTACGCCTGTCGGTAAAATTTGTGCAAGACCGTCAATGACTTCAATTTCAGAAACATTTTTATAATTATCAATTTCAACTTTTCTTATCAAACTTGCAATAGGTTCATTTGGTAAAGTAAAGTATGTGATTTTCACCTTTAGACCCATTTGTTTATTATCTTCTTCAATTGTAACTTGGTCTTGTTTCATAATAAGTCGTTGATTTGAATTTTTCTCTTTAAAAAACTCATAGACTTCTCCATTTTTTTTAATAAATGTTCTAAAGCCTATTCTAGAAACATAGTGATATGCATTATTGGCTGGAAAAAACTCCATAATTGCACCATTTTTGTCTCTAATACCAAAGGAAGAAATCAATTGACCTCTATTGACATAAAAAGCCCATAAAGGGATTCCCATCTTTCCTGCAATACCACTTAAAAAACTAGAAAAGGGTTTTTGTTTTTGATAATCTTCAATTGTGAAATTAAAAACCTTGTTGTTTGTCATATTTCCTCCAAGGAAACCGGTTTCCTTTTCTTACATATTTATAATATCACAAACTGTAACCGTTTTCAACTATTTTCTGTATTTTTTTGATTTTTTTGTTGATTCTCTTTCTACAAGTTTTATTGGAAGTTTAATGATTTCTTCAATCTCATCTTCTGGAGACTCAATTAAATGAATAAGCATCTTTGCAGCTGTTTCTCCAAGAAGTTTTCTATCCTGAGCAACAGTTGTTAAAGAGGGTGTGAAATGCTTGGC
>Ga0307992_1001442_pt1 | contig 14001 bp, 13 predicted proteins | sample EllFjometagen133_FD_203162 | JGI IMG/M metagenome (GOLD analysis project Ga0307992, IMG submission 203162) | Marine microbial communities from Ellis Fjord, Antarctic Ocean - #133 | ecosystem: Environmental > Aquatic > Marine > Unclassified | place: Southern Ocean | collected 2014-10-08
TAAATTTGTATAAATTTCACAATCATGATATATTCTATATGTGAAATATGTCAATCCAAATTTACGATTTAAATCAATAATATTGTATTCTATTATATCATTTTCAATAATACCTTTAAATAAAGTATATTTATCATTTTTCATATCCACAGTTGGATATATCTCTTTTAAATAATTTGCTTTTTTATCCGGATATTGTTCTTCTTTTAGCCACGGAACGTTCATATCTACAGAATAGAAATTTTTATTGCATTTTAATCTTAAACCCTTTAATCTTATGTGTTTATGTAATGGGTGATAATCATATTGACATGGAAGATATATTGTATCATTTATATCAATTGTATTAAAATCAAAATCTGATTTATGAATATATTTATTATTATTTATAATTGATTTACATCTATCATCCTTTGTAAAGTATATTATTAAATCTATTTGTTCTAATATAGAATAACATCCAATAATTTCATCATCTAGATGTGGTGCAAATATATATCTTTTCATTATATCTAAAATTTAAAAAATTCATTGTCAAATACTTTTAATTCAGCCAAACGATTATCAATTCTATCCCTATATTCTTTATCTAACTTTAATACTTTTCCACCAATTTTTGGAATCATCCATTCTTTACTATATTGATGGATTAAGGTTTTATTATAATTTACAGGAATTTGGATATCACAATCAAGAAAACTTACCCATTTTAAATCTTCATAATATTTTCTATCTAAATGACTATCTTGAAACCACCATTTGACATATATATTATTTGTATTATCACCACTATTTTTCATAACGAAAACATCAATAAAATCTAATTTACTTATTGAATTAATATTCCATACTCGAAAGTGTTCTGAATTATGTTTGGTATCTGGGATATGATATTTCTTATCTAATATATCAATCTTATCAAATTTATATTTTAGTAATAATTCTTGATTATTAATATTTAATAATTTATCTATATCATCTTCTAAAATCCCAGTATCTATATCATTATCCCAAGGTAATATTCTATTTTCTCTTACATAACCTAAGAATACTCCATAGTTTAAGAAAATTGGTAATTTAGTTTCTTTAACCCATGCAAAGAATCTTTGAAGCATATCAATTTGTAATACTCGGAATTTTTCAATTGAACCATAAGATTTTATAATATCTCTCTTAAGCTTTTCATCCATAACGTAGTAACTTTGCAATATAACTTCTAGCATAATTTAAATTTGATTCATTATCTATTTCACACCAAATTAAATCATTAATCTTATTTATATATATATCATTATTTACTAGATTATAAATATATTCATAATCTATCTTACTTTTTTTCTTTTTAAATACATCATATGCTTCGCACATTTCATGAAATTTAGATATTGAAACTTTAGATATTCCAACCAATTCATCTGTCTTATTTTCTTCAGATTTAGACATTTTTATTAATTCATTATCTTTTGTTTTATTAATAAAAACTTCATCTCCTTGGTTATTAGGCCCACTTGCTAAAATTACATTATCTCTCTTATCATCCAATAAAGCTTTAATACCTTTATCATCATATAATATATCTGATTCCAATAATAAAAATGGCTCATTAATTAAATGTCTACATTTATATAAGGTTTCAAATGATCCTGATGTTTTATAATCATCATTCTTAACACATGTTATATTAATCGCTTTAGATTGCATACATGAATAAAATTTAGATTGATATCCTGTACCAATTATAACATTTTTAATTCCATGTTTAAGTAAATTCTTTAATGACAAATCAATTAAAGACATATTATTATATATTTCTAAAAATCCTTTTGGTTCCTTATTATTTAATCCACCTAATCGTGAACCCATTCCGGCAGCTAATATAATCGCTAATTTAATTTTGCTCATTAATGTATTCTTTTAATTCATTTAAAAAATAAAGTATATCAGCTGGCACTATATCTCCAAATACTGATAATCTAAAAATATTATCACAAATATCAGATTTACCTGGATATATCGTTATATGTCTTTTATACATATAATCATGTAAATCAGAAAAATCCATATATGATGGTAATTTAACCGCTATAAGAATTTGTGATTGAATTTTATCTGGTAGTAAAAATTCAAAATTTAATTTTTTTAATCCATAATATAATATTCTCCATTTCTGTCGACATAGATTCCAGCGAATTTGTATAGTATCTTCGATTAACTCATCTAATGCTTTATTCATTGCATATAATACTTGTACAGCAGGAGTAAATCTAAATTGCTTATTTTCTAATAATGATTTATACTGTTTATATAGACTATGATAATATGTTCTATCAAAATAATCTTTAACTGTTTCTAATATAGATATATTACTTATAACAAATGATATCCCGGGTATTCCTTGAATTCCTTTATTAGTAGTTGATACTAAAAAATCAATATTTCCATAATTTATATCAATTGGAACAATCCCAAAAGAACTCATTGCATCTACTATAGTAATCAAATTATCTCTTTTAGCTAAATTACATATCATATTAATATTATTTAATAATCCTGTTGATGTTTCATGATGAACCATTGCAATTGCATAAAAATCATCCATTCTTAAAAATTCATTTTCTAAAATATTTAAATCTGGTAATTCATTGTATTCTAAATCGTATGTACTAAATTTAATATTAAATGCTAAACATATTTCAATTAGTCTTTTTCCGTATGTACCATTATTAATAATCAGAATTTTTTTACCCTTTGGAATTATAGAAGTTAATACTGATTCTAGTGCACCGGTTCCAGATGATGTAAATAAAACTCCATAATGCGTAGATGAACAATTTGATATCTGAGTTAGTTTATCAGAGATACCAGATATTATATTTCCAAATTCTTTCTCTCGTGGACATATATCTTCAACTACTAGGGAATCTTTGACAGATTGTGTTGTAGTTACAGGACCTGGGTTAAGTAATATTTTTCGTACCATTGATATATTTTTTTAATCTTTCTTTAACTTCGGGTGGTGTTATTTTGGGTCTATTTTTAGGGGTGTCGGATATAGATATTTTTAAATATATCATTGTCAAACAACCTTTATCAATATCTTTATCTACCCATTCTTTATATTCATATTCAAAATCATCTATATCCGACGCACAAATAACTTTTTGATATCCTTGAGATAAAAAGAATTCATAAAAGTTTATATCTTCTGATATTGTTGATTGATTGCCGGTGGATGCATATAAATTATTATCTAAAACAATATGTAAAAGATTTTTTACCTTAGAATGTCCTATTGTAGATATTATGCTAGGCCTCATTAATATTGATCCATCACCATCTATAGCGACAACTTTCTGATAAGGTTTATTTATTGCAATGCCTAAGCTTAAGGCGCCTAGTGAGCCCATTGACCCAACCATGTATAAATTTTGTACACTGTCTTCTATCCCATATAGTTCCCTTCCGGTGTGTCCCGTCGTAGCTAATAGTACACTGTCTTTCTTATATCTATTAATAATTGACAATGCATCTTTTCTCGATGAATACGTTGGTGCCTGATTAAAATCTAGATTTATTTCTGAAAATATTCCTTTCCTAATTATGAAAATTACACTTTGCCCATTGTCAATCAATGAATTAGCATATGATAATTGTGATTTAGCTATAGCATTATCTATATCTAATTCAATTGTGAATATATTTAATAAATCAATAATTGGTTTAGTTATTTGACCTGTTAATTCATGTTGTGGTTCACCATCCCTTAAACTAACAAATGCAAGAATTGGAATTTTAAATGTATCTATTAAAGACGTCCAAGGAGACATCGAATTCATTAAACCAGAATTCTGCATTAATATTGCCATTTTCTTATTTGCAATATGAGCGCCAGCTGCTATTGCTACTGCGTCTGCTTCATTATTGGCTACTAAATAACTATTATTTTTTATCGCGAAATTTTGAATGTTTTTTAAATAGGAACATGGTACTCCAGTAAATTTATATCCAAGAGATAGTAATTGATGCCCGAAAGCTTGTGTATCTATCATAATTTAAAAGTTATTCAATTTTTGTATATCAATATATGAATCTATATCTAACCATGAACCTTTAATAAAATGCACTTTAATCTTATTCCCATCTTTTATTAATTCATTAAATAGATAATTAATGTCTAAATAATCTCTATTATCTAGTTTTATTAATTCATCCAATTTATCTTTAATAATTTTTGTCCCCTTTGCATTTGTCTTCCATACTCCAATAAATTCACCGGTGTAATCACTAGGCATTGTAGAAGGGTCATGAATTATTCCGGTTTTAATACGTTTCAAATAAATATCTTTATTATCAAAATCATACTCATGAGAATAATCAGTTATAACATAATCATTATCATGTTCACTTTGATATTTACGTTCTGAATCTACTATGATACTAATATCACTATTATCATTAATTAATAAGTCATTTAAGATATATTTCTTATATATGATATCACCAAAACTATATATCACTTCATCTTCTAGAGTATCAATTGCTTTATGTAAAGAATATAATTCTCTTGTTTCATTAAATTTATCATTTTGTATTTTCTTAATATTTGATAAATCTATCGTTTCTGGTTTAAACCCAGTAACAACTGTAATATCATTAATACCAATTTCATTTAATAAACTAACTTGATGTTCTAAAAGAGATTTACCATTAACATATAACATGGTTTTAGGTTTATCTTTAACTAAATTCCCTAGATTTCCTTGACTTGCAGCAAGAATTATAGATTTAATTTTTTTGTTGCTCGTAGGCAAATATTTTGCCTCTGCATCTTGTAACTCCTTGGCATCTTGTAATCTAAATATTTCTGATACTGTAGCGATATTATCTTCTACTTCTTTTAATGATTCTGTTATATATATCTTTTTACTAGTATCTTTCATTATATTAATAGAAGCTCTTAAGTTATGATTTGCCCAGATAATTAGATTAATTCCTAAATCATAAAATATCCTTGTAGGAGTACTATAATATTTAGTTGGAACGATAACAATTGGATGTCTATTATTCCAAATCTTCATGAATTGTTCTATATCAATTGATGAATTTTTTTTACTATGAACAAGTATGGCATCGGCTCCTGCTAATCTATATGCTTCTGCTCTTCTTATTGCTTCATCTAATCCCCAACCAGCTATAAATGCTTCTACTCTAGCAACAACACAAAAATCAGGATCTTTTTGTGTATCTTTTGCTGCTTTAATCTTTCCGCAAAATTCATCTATATTAGCTAATGGCTGTGTATCTCCTGATATAAATGAATTGGTTTTTGGAAATAACTTATCTTCTATACAAACACCTCCAATATCTCTTTGCTCTAGTTTTTTGACAAGTCTACGCATATTATTAAAATTACCATATCCTGTGTCACCATCTACTAATATTGGTATACTAGTTGCGTCACTCATAAATTCTAATACTTCTAATATTTGCGTCCATGATGCTTCATTATTATCACGAACACCTAATGCTGCTGATATGCTTAAGCCTGAAGCCCATACACCTTTGAATCCTGTTTCTTCTACGATTTTGGCAGATAGACCATTATGGGCTTCCATGATAAAATTCAATCCACCAGAAGTAATTAATTTTTTTAACTGTGCTGTTTTCTTCATGCTTTAATTTTTGCTGCGTCTTAAGATTTCTCTAGGCCTATTTCTTTATATACTTCTGCTCCATTTTCATTATCTTCCATTACAGAACAATATTCTAAAGCAAAATACTCTACTAATTTTTTAGCTATCATTTCGCAACTTAATGTATCAAAATTGTATAATTGCCATCCATCATTATAATAGATATCAAACCAATCAAATATTTCTTTTTTATACATGATAAATTCTACATCTCTATCACTATGTGTAACTTTTTTCTTGCAAGTTATCCAGAACATATGCCTATGAAATTCTGATAAATAATTAACTTGTGGAAATAACTTTTCTGCGTCTGGCCAACGATGGACACCCTCGATTTGCAAATTTACTATAATATTTGTATTCATAACTAAATTTTAATTAAACTTAAAAATTCATTTCTAACTTCTTGTTTTTTAAATATACCACCTAATTTACTAGTAATAGTATTACTATTTGTATCATTTACTCCTCTACTCTTTACACAATAGTGTTCGGCGTCTATCATTACTGCTATATCTTCTGTTCCTAAAATATATTCCATTGCATAATAAATTTGCTCTACTAATCGTTCTTGAATTTGTGGTCTACGAGAAAAATATTCTACAATACGATTCATTTTACTTAATCCTAATACTACTTTATTTGGAATATATGCAATATGAGCAAATCCATCAATAATCACGAAATGATGCTCGCATGCACTATATGATTTGATATTTTTTTCAATAATCATTTCATCATAATTCATTTTATTTTCTACAGTAGTGATTTTTGGAAAATTTTCATAATCTAATCCCCAAAATAATTCATTAACGAACATTTTTCCAACTCTATCTGGTGTTCCTATTAATGAGTCATCTCCTAAATCTAATCCTAATTCATGCATTATATTTTCAAAGGATTTTGAAATTTGTTCAATCTTATATTCATCCGTGGAAAAGTGCCAGTTATTTATCAGTGGAGTTTCTACTCCTTTTTCTAATAAATATTTATTGACTTTTTTACCTAGAATACCATCGGTTTTTGTTTTATCTAACATAACTATTATTTTTATTATTATATGTATATAACCTTATTAATTCATATATAAATATGGACAAATTCTTTAGAAATTAAAAAATTTATTAATATTTTCATTAAATACTATATCAATAAGATCAATGTTTAAATCTCCCCAATGATTAATACTAGGACCTGAAAAGATATATGCAAATTCTTTCATGCCTTTATCTTTTAACTTATTAATAATTGACACTTCAAATTCTTTTGGTTTTTCAGTTCTTTGAGTTGGCTCAAACATTATAACAGTTCTATCTGATAGCCATAATGGTTTAATTTTCTTTCTAGTAAAAATTACTAATTGTTCTGTGCAATTTCTAAATGTATTACCTAACCCATATCCTATTTTTCCACTTTTATACACTTTAACCCAAGTAACCAATGTTTTATATATAAAATCATAATGATTACATTTTAAAACATTAAGTAAAAAAGAATTAGTTGTCCACATTAAAAGATGATCTGTTTTAATATTTTTAAAAATAAAATCTAATTCTTTATCATTGTTAACCCATAAATCATAATTCAATTGTGTTTTTAACATCTTCTTATCATCATATGACCATGGTGGATCTATGATAATACAATCCTTTGAAGACATATTAGAAATGTATATTCTATAATCACAATTGTACGCTTTCATATTAGAAATTAAAAAATTTATTAATATTCTTATTAAGTATTACTTGTCCCCAATTTAAGGCATCGTAAAAGTTTTGTAATTTATTTTCTAATCGAGAAGCTAATATTTTATCTAAATCAATATACTTTTTAGTAAAATCTAATACTTCCTGGGCGTCATCATTTCCTGATATAGCGAATTCATTTATATTGAATGGATTTTTCTTTAAATATGTCCATTTAACTTTATTGCCAGCCGATATTTTAGGAATTTTAATTAATTTATGATAATTTAAAAAATCATTATAATTTAGTGCCGCTTTATAATGTACTGGAGTACCTTTATTAGATCTAAATATTTCTCTATTTATATCATATTGTTTAATATTATTTATACCAATACTAAACATTATATCTTCCACTGGAAATGAAGACAATTTAGTTTTAAAATCCATTATCAATTTTGATATATCTTCTCTAGATTTAAAATGTAAAATATCTACTAGAACTTGTTTCATTATTTTTTGGAATTCCAATGGAAAGTCAGAACGAATGACGTCTATACCTTTTACATCTATTTTATCTACTTTAGTACCTTCTTCATATAAAAACCATTGAGCATATCTTTTCTTAGCTCCTGGCCAGAATCCAGATAGAGCCACATTTTCTTGTTTTACTAATAATCTATGTCTATCTAGCAAATGATATTTTTTAGCATATAAATCGTAGGCCTTATTAATTTCACTTTGAACTTTACTTGCTATTCTTAATGTTTTATCCAATAATTCATCTTGAGATAAATTTTTATAGTCTTTAATTAAAGGCAAAGAAGACAAGAATATAGAATTATGTACAAGAATATCATTAGCGAAAAATGTATTGGGTGAATCTTCCATCCCAATATCATATACATATCCATCAGATATTCCTAAATCATCAATTTCTTTTATTTCATCTATTAATGATTTATTATTTTTATATAAAATTATTTTATTCCCTTTTATTAATTCTAATGGGGATTTTTCAATCAATCTATCATTGAACATTACCATTAATGAATGGTCTTCTGTCACAATTATTTTATCCCCATTTAAAGATTTAATTTTAAATTTTCTTTTCTTAACTTTATGTTTTTCAATATATTTAACTTTGCCATATTTTATATCTTTTTTATCTTCATTATAATATGGTAAATTTAAATCTAGAGGAAAAATAAATTCTCTATTAGATATGTCTATAACATGGTTATCATTATTCTTTAATTTATCAAATAAATTTTCTATAGAAATATCACCTATTGATTCTGTTCTTAATATACTAGATCCATCGACCGAATCGGTGTCTACATATATGACGTAATCTTTTTTTACTTTAGTTATCTTTTGATAAAATTGATTTGCACAATATTGAGTATAGAGGATAACATTTTGCCCACTAGTAGTTATCCCCTCAGCATTATCTAAATCATAAAATCTAAAGGTTACCATTCCCAATAATCCATAGAATGAATTTAATAAAACTTTTTGTCTTTTCTGTCTAAGATTATAAAATTTGCCTAATTCTTGATTACCATCTTTATATGCTTCATCTCTTAATCTTTTATACTCATCGCGTTCATCAAACCAGACACTTAATATTGCCGGCAGAAATCCTATCTTATCTTGAGAATAGAAAACCCCATTTGAAGCTATACAATAATTATTTGCCCGGAAGTATTTATCAAGTTCATCATAATCATAATGTATTCTTTTTGTCTTCAATTGAATATTATAATCTTTTTTATCTTTATTCGCAAATTCTTTCGCATTCCAATTTAATACCTTTCCAACTTTTGTCTCCGGGGAGATATTTAAAGATATAATTAAAGATGGATACAGAGCCTTTAAATCTAAATCATATAGCCATTCATATAAACCTGGGGTTGGTTGCTTAACAAAGGCGCCAACAAATTCCAGAACTAGTTCATACTCTTTTAGTATGAATTCATCGGTAGAATTTTCTAAGATAAAATAATTATCAATGTAATTTATATATGGAATGCTAAATGATGTAGATTTAGATTTTTTTATCCTTATTGAACCCTTTGTCGGTATTTTCTTTGAAATTTTCTTTATTAAATATAACTTTGTTGCTCCGATTTCATGATCATGCAATAAATGCATTTTTAAAGATTTAGGAGAATTTGGAGCGACAATATTATTTCTTTTCAAATATGTTAAAGCTGCGCCATCTAATGTCTTACTAGGTGAATAGATATACTCATAGGGAACATGACCTTTGTGACAGATATTCAATACTAAATCCACGAACTCTAATTTCAAATCTAATTTAACTAATAATGTAACATCATGAATATTATATTTGACAAACTTCACAATATTATTATTATATAAATCATCAATTGATCCTGGGAATTTAATCTTCCCATATCCTAATTCTTCTTTAGATACATTATCCAAACTATATGATGCTTTAACTACATCTGTACCAAATTTATATAACTTCATGTAATCTAAACTACTTATTCCAGCAATTGTATATAAACCTGTATAAGCATTGTAATTAATAATGCCTATAGGGCTCAATTGGCAAATTGCTTCTTTACCAATAACCATTTCACCTCTATTATAGATATATGGGATATCATAATCATCACTATACCAGCCGGATACAATCGTTGGTTTTAAGTATCTCCATTTTCTGATAAATGATATGAGCAAATTCTTTTCTTGAACAAAAGAATACATTTCAACAGTATTAGTTTTAATATCTTTGATTTGTTTCTTAGGATCTAATACAAATACATAATATTTTTTAAACTTTGTACTATATATAGTTATGGCAGTAATTGCTCCTTGTGGATTATCTGGTCTAGAAAACCCATATTCAGATGAGACTTCTATATCTAAAAATAGAATATTATGATTTACAGATACATTATCTGAATCTTTATAAATATCTATCAGTGCTCTAGTTTCTGGCTTGACATCTGTTTCATATAATTTATTAGGAATATTCTCGTCTTCATTTTTCCATCTTCCAATCTTTTTTACCTTAGTACCATCTAGAGCAACATGTGTACCTTTTGAATCTTTAATATACCCGTATCTTTTATATGGAAATTTTCTATATCCTTTTTTATCATCCCAAAGATGAATTTTATTATCTTCCTTATTGAAAAAAATATTCTGATACATTTATTTTATTCCACCTTTGATTAATTTAATTGTCAACATTATCAAAATAAATATATTGATTAGGATAAAAATTATATCATGAATTGATATAGAATATATAACTAATGAAATGGTAGCTAAAATATCTATGTGGATAAAATATTTTGAAAACTTTGTGACTAAAATTAAATATGCTATAATCAATAAGATAAATCCTATTATTCCTGTACTAATCATAAATTTTTTTTTAATTTAAATATGGCAAATTTTCACTAATTAGTTTTTTATTCAAGATTTGCATCTCATGCATATTATCATCCTTGTCATACCAAAGACAATGAGTATATCTTTTTTGAGAAATATACACCTTAATATCTAAATTCTTATATACTATCCAAGAACCTGATTTAAATAATCTATGCATCTCTTTTTGTTCCATAAGCAATTACATGTAATCTGTCAGTATAATTATATCCATGTTTAATACATAATTCCATTAGCCATCTTCGTCTTTTGGATAACTGTTCTGGGGTTACTCCTTCTGGCATTAAATATACATATTTTTTACTGACTTTTAATATCTTTAATACAGATTCTATTTCAATTAATTGTGATTCTTCTGTAATAACGAATTTTAATTGATAATCATAATTATTAATCCACAGCTGCATAGATTCATAATTGGTTCTCCATTTATTATGTCTATCAATTCTATTTTGAGCAACAGTTGAAAAAATACCTTTTTGTATTTCTATTTTAGTATTTAATACAGGTACAGAATTTTTTAACTTAGGAGATAGTGTTACAAAATCTAAATTATTAATATACACATATTGTGTACCATTATCTTCTATAGACACATAATAAAATTCATCTTTAAATAAATTAACTAAATCTTGTAGTATATCCGGATGAAACGATGGATTACCACCAGTTATCATAGCATGATTTATCTGTGGATTTTCATTAACAAGATTTTTAATATCATTTAATGAATATTTTCCTTCTTCTGGATACCATGATGTATATGCTGAATCACATAATGAATCTGAGAATTGACAATTATGACTAATTAATGTATCTGTATTTGCTCCTTTAACTAAATAATTATTATATGGCTCACAATGAATATTATATGCGTTATGTCTAAATATGTCTATTTTTGTTTTATATTTAACATTTTTCTTATGTATTATATCAATTATTTCCATTCCATTATGAACAAAATTCATAATTTTTTCTTTTATAATATTATTTTCTTCAGAAGCGTTTAATACTAAAACTTCATAATCTGAATCATTATAAAATGTAGTAACATCATTTATATAACTATCATTTAAAAATTCTTTGCTTCTTACTTCTATTACTTTATTTTGATCTTCAATATAAAAATCAGGAATACGAAGTTTATTGTGTTTTTCATTTGCCACAAAAAAATCTACCCCTTCTCCACAATATTTTATATAAGAATCAACATTTAATTCATTTAATAACCTCAACACCTTAGTTTCATATTGCGAAATTCCTTTTCCAAATAGACTAAATTTCTTCGTTCTAAGATTTTTTATTTGTACATCCAATCGTTTCATTGGGTTTTTATCACCTAATTTTGTTTCCCGTTGTATTTTTTTGACAGCTTGTATTTCATCTTCTGTTAAATATGTTTTCCATGTAATACCGCTTTTCTTTCTAGAAATTCCACTTGCTTTCCCAGAACTAATGCGTGAATTTATATAATTTTCGTGGAGATGCATTCTTTTTGAAATTTCAGGATCTGTCATGGGATTATTGATAGACATTCTAAATCCATTCCTTTCTAATCCAGAAACATGTTGTAATAAATCACCTTTCTTTATATTTCTAGTTTCTACCCATTCCCCATTAGTTAATAAAAAAGGATGTTCCGGAGTTACAATAACTTTTCCTTTATCTTTAAATATTAATTCAAACCATTCAGTTATTTCTCTATTTTTGGTTCCTACTACAATTGTTTCTACTAATTGTTTTGTTTTTTCATCAAATGCCATTAACGTGTCATTCACTTTTACATCTTGAATACTTTTGTGAGTTCCGGATTTTGATTCTATACATTTGTGTTTTGTTCTACCCGGGATTTCAACAAAACAGTTTAAATTACACCCAGATAATCTTACTAGAATATGCGGAATTCCGGAATATTTACCTTCCCCTTGCAAACATGTGTGTAAATCAACGATTGGTAGTTTTTTATCATAATCTTTATCCATAATAATTACTTTCTGATTTAGGTGTTTCAAAGAATTGAATTCTATTTACTTTAACACCAATTATATCCATTTTCTCTTGAACTATATCATATATCCATTTACAAAAGTTTTCACTAGTTGGAATAAAAGGAACTAATACTATTCCTTCAAAGAATTCTTTCATACTATCTCTAAGTTCAGTATTAATTAATACTTGAGCTTCCCATTTATCCATTAACTCTTTCTGTTCTTTTAGAGATTCATTTTTATATTTAGGAAATATAGGGTCATTAATTTGATGAATATCAAAATCTTTATCTATTGTATAATAATTCCCATTATAATTGACATCTTTATATTTTGTTTTTTTAATAAAACAAGATAACTGTTCTTCTTTAACATCTATAGCTGGGAAGTCTTCTGAAAATATAAATTCATGAACTTCGTTTGTAGCTTTAAAATTACAAAGTTTTTGAATATAATTTTCATGAAATTTAGTTGAAGTGGATAAATATTCTTTATATCTTAATTCTGCCTTAGTTAATAAATCCTTATCTTCTTCAAATTCGTCCTTAAGAAAACTATAATCGGGCATAAAAGAATCCTTTTCTAGGGTGACTAGGGAACAATTTTCTTTTACAAATTCTAAGATTATTTCTTTCTTTATATCTATGTTTTTTTCTGATAATAAATCATTAATAAAAATATTAATATAATCAGTTGTACTTTCTATACATTCTTTATCTTTCTTTTCTAAAAACATTTCTAATAATGGGTCATCAATATCTAGAATCATTTTATGGTCTAAAGTATCATCTAGATATTTCTTAAACCAGTCAATCATTCTAAAATCAACTACCATTCCTTGTGCATTTAATTTATTACTTTCTAGATGAACAATTACTTTTGCATTATGCCCATGCATGAATCGACAGGAGCAATTATCATCTATTGAAAATTCTTTATTAAGTTCCTGAGCCCATACTCGATGCCCGTAACTAAAATTAAATTCCTTTGCTATTATGTATTTTTTATTATCCATATATTTTTATTTATCTTTATCTTTATTTTCTAATTCATTAATTTTATCTAATGTATATCTTTGCAAATCTCGACCAATATTAATATAAAAATTTCTTAATTCATGAAACCCATTATCATCTATTTCATCCCAGTTACTATATCCATTAAAACAATAATCCATACCTTCTTCACGTATTCTATATT
>Ga0307992_1001447_pt1 | contig 13994 bp, 9 predicted proteins | sample EllFjometagen133_FD_203162 | JGI IMG/M metagenome (GOLD analysis project Ga0307992, IMG submission 203162) | Marine microbial communities from Ellis Fjord, Antarctic Ocean - #133 | ecosystem: Environmental > Aquatic > Marine > Unclassified | place: Southern Ocean | collected 2014-10-08
TGCCCAAATCTCACCGTTGGTACTTTCATATACAAAAGCCAGATAAAATGTTTTGCCGTAATTACTCGAATAGTTTAGATTTATTTGAGCTAATGACCAATCATCAGGCAAATTTTGGCTTGACCAAATGGTCGAAAAGTCTTCCGGGGCAGTTCCGGTCCATGAGATCATCACCTTATTTGGTGCGTTATCATAATCATTATAATAACCAATATGCCAGAAATTAAGCACACCGCCGGTAGTCCCATCAATAGTGATGGGGTTGGTGACCAGCCATTCTTCCTGCCGCTCACCTGCATCGCCGTAATTACAATATGCGACTGGATTATCTCCGATATAGCCGGAAGTCCAGGTTGTTCCTTTTTGATTATCTCCACGATTATAGATCTTCCAGTCGACAGGTATACCGTGATTAAAGGTTTCTTTTATTATGCTTGAATCTAATCTCGGTGGTTCCCATGTCATATAAGAACAACCCCACAGCGTGCTATCAGCCGCAGCAAGATCCGTTACGACCAGTAATGGGTTGCTTGTTCTAAACGTGTAATCTCCTGAGAAAAAAGGACCATTGCTGTAGCGGTCATATCCGCCAATCTGATAGTGATAGGTCGTGTCTTTAATAAGTTCATACATACGGATCGCGTTCGTAATATCCGCGTGTTCGTCAAATGAAAGTGTGTCGGTATAAGTTGTTGTCAAACCCCAGCGAATAATCGCTGTAGATGGTTCGTTGGTTGTCCACCACACTGATGCTTCGTTGTCATGAATCCGGTAAGCCTCGGGCGACCCGACAAGTGCGGGCGCTGTATTGTCAACACCTGTATCAAAAGCCAGCGTATCACTATGAACTGTATCAACACCTTCAATGATTGAAATTGCGCTATAATAATATGTCTTCTGAGCTTCTAAACCTTCGATCAAAACACGGTGATCTTTGGTCGGCTCAAGCGTGTCTTTTTCAATTATCTCGTAATATCCGTCAACTCCCCATACCAATCGTGTATCGGAGTATTTGTTTGTTTTCCAGGTAACCTCTAAAGCCCAGGAGCTTTGAACATTAATATTCGGCCCTTCGGTAAATTCAAATTCATTAATGATCTCGGTTCGGGGAGGATAGAAATAATGAGTTGTTGTTTGACTGCCGTAATACATGGAAGCTGCAATAGCATAATCGGTGACATGAATTTCATCCAGTCTTCCAGATTTTGAATCCCAGTTTGTTTCGGTACTAAAAATGATCTTGAACTCATGGCCATCCCAAGCGAAAGCGGATGTTGGAGTTGTATAGTATCCTTCAAGTTCATAGCTATTCGTAAAGCTTGTAGTGCTCCATCTGTTCAAAATGGGTGAAAACATATGCGCCTTGGCATGGTTATCTAAGTTAGAGCCATTTTCAAGAACCATCATGATGCGATCGTCCATACGGAGTCCGCTCAATTTTGTATGATACATATTAATCACATCTTTAGACCATTCACCCTCTATACCATTAAATGCATGGATATATTTTGTGCTGGTATTATACCAATGATCATAGGATAGCAATCCACAGAAATCGGATGTAAAAATGCCATCGATATTGTTTGACTTGAAGTCCAAAATATCCCACTCATCTTTTAATGCCGAATAACCATAGGCCTTCAATTCGGCAGTTCCGTTCATACTACCCACCTGTTGCAAAAATATCCCGGTATGACCGGTGGCTTCGATCATAAATTGGGAAGTATTATATACCTCCATTGGTTCTTTCCATTCACCTTTGAGTCCATTGAACACAAAGAGATTGTTTTTTGTGTAGTTATTGGAAGCCGCTAAAACATATCCGGCTTTTGCGGCGCCTTTAACAGTAAATTGACTACCGGGATAAGGAACGCTCAACTGTTGAATACCATCGGCATGTGAGCTATAGGCCCATAGCGTTGCATTATAAGGATCGTTCTTATACCATGCCAACATCATATCCTCATAGGTTAGCAAGTTGTCAATACCTTGCTGGCTTTCAATATAATCGGGCAACCATTCATTTGTACAACCGTTATAAATATGTCCCTGCCAAACATCTCCGGATCGTGCACCTTGAACGATAAAATTCTCTCCAAGAAAAGACTTATCAAAAGTAAAACCCGATAATGTGGGTAGCACTTTCCACTCATCTTCCCCGGTACCGTAAGTATAAACATAGTCGTTATAGTTCGTGTTATATTCCTGGGTTACTACAGCGAAATGAGCATTTTCTTTCATTTGAACCGATTTATCCCACTCGTGAATATTGATAGTACTCAATCGACTGATCCCGGCTTGCATATATACCCAATCATGTAATTCAAGATCATAAACCTCAATTTGAGTATGGTTACATATTGTATCGCCCTCCGCGTGCAGTAACAAAGCAAGACTATCGGAAAATTCCGTCGCGATTACGTGCCAAGGATTATTGCTTGTCCCGGATCTTCCGGACCAGCTATCCAAGTCTGCATCATAGGTTCTGACAAAATAGGAAGTGGAATCATCTCCCCAGACAAAAGCAATATTTTTGCCAGTAGCATAACCTGTGGGTTTAGGAATATTACTGTCTGTGGCAGAAAAGGTGCCACTGCTTCCGTTAAAAGTATAGGCAAGATATCCGCTTGAGGTCTTACCCAGCACAAGCCCATTGTCTCCGTCAATCATCAAAGTATAGTTATCCGCCTCTGCTGTCAGAATATCCGTATTCCACTCTCCTGTGACTGCACTGTAGGACAATGCCATATCATTACCAACTCCATCTGAAATAAACAAAGCACACAAAGGTCCTTTAGCTGCCATAACAATATTACCAAAATAAAATGGTGATGTGGTTGCGTTTCCTGTCAGCAAACTATGTGCCATAGGGGGAACATCCATGGTAACATCAATCCAATAGTATTCGGATTGAATACGACCGTTGATATTCGACATAAAAATATCGGCATCTGACGACGGTGTATCCCAGTCATGAAAATTCATTACTACTCGTCCGTAATTAAAATCACAAACGATCAGCGAGTCCGTATTGGAAGTAGAGCGGAATTCAGTATCATTCGCAATATCATATCCGTACACATCTTTGGGGGCCTCCATATCTATACTGGGAGCGTTTCGCCAGTCTTCCCAGATCACTATTCCCTTATGTACACGAGGATGTTCCTGAACACTTGTGTTGGTGCAAATATCAAAAACGACACCATCATCTGCTGTATTATATAGCATATCTTCACCTAGATCATATCCTTTAATATTCTTGTCGGCTATTCCTTCGCTCCATACGATGTAGCGGCCATAAATGTCATAACTTCCGTAGGCGCCATCTATACCAAGAACACCCGCTGTATCATCTGCCGTACCCTGTTCACCGTCTTCTCCAAAACTATACACTCTTAGGTCTGTCGTCCCGCCATGTGCATAGACAAATACAATCGTATTGACGTCAGTTACGGGTGCCCTGAAATAAGCGTATTGCCCTGATTCGAGAAGTGAATCAGCAAGCAATTCAAAGCGAGCCCCAGTTGCAACATGATGGGCCAAAATCTGGTTGTTCCATCCGCTACCTTTGCTGCCCACTCTTGCGACCCAGGTATCGGAAACTCCAAATCCCTCATATCCATATCCGAAATTTTCAATCTCTGTTTCAATATCGCTTTCTGTATCATAGCAATAATAGCGCATATCCGTATTGCTTATTTCAGGGTTATAATAATGGAAAGTGTAATATATATTTTTATCTCCGCCCGCAATATAAAGGGGCCCATCACCAATCAAATCCGTATCGATATAATGATGCCATGTAGAATCGCTATTGAGGTCTTTGAACGTAAACCCCGGAAGTTGTCCGCTAACATTGGTTTCAATATATCCAATCACATTTTCTGTTAACGCGACAGCCGGTTGAAAACTCCATAAATTTGTACTTCCCTGGTTTCCCGGTTTAACAACAACCCCCAACGGGATACCACCACTAGGTTTAGGTGAAAGATCTTCACCGCTAAGATCGCCATAAGACTGGATCTGTTCAAAGCTAATGCCCTCATCGTTTAACAGATCTGCCGCGGATGCATCGCAGCGTGTCAATATGATTTCCTTTTCTTCTCCTATGATCTCCATTTCATTTCTCAACTGGAGTGTCGCCTTTTGGTAGTCTTCCGCCTTGATCCGGAAAAATGTGTCCTCGGCAATAAGTCCGGAAACCGAAAATGCAATGAGAAGTACAACAAAAATTGATCGTTTTAGCATGGTGTGATAATTAAACATTTAGCACCTTTTTCATTATTAATTTATTAAAACAATACACAGCGCAGGTAAATCCCTACCTGTGCAATCGTTTTATTTTAATCTACTAATATGCAAATCCTATTATGTCATCGCGTTGTTTTTTAATTACTAAATATAGTTTACAAATTTTTACATAGAATTCAAATATAAATATATGATGAAGTAATGGTGTTGATGCTAAAATTGAGATCAAGATACAACATACTTCACACCCCCTTTTTTCTATACCTTTCTTGCTTGCAAATATGGATCAATTTTCCATAAATTCCCTATCATTAACAAGGAGTTATTATGCAGGAAATATGGAAAGCACTACCCGGCAAAGGAATTGGAAATATACTTTTTGGTATCAGCAAAAAACGCTTAGTTGAATTGCTTGACGAACCGGATAGCTTGGACACTACAGACGAAGAAGGCGATCTGTGTGAACATTATTATTATGACGATTTGGATATAGCTTTTACTTTTTCCGCCACAGAAGGCGATCATTTGCTTGTGATCACCATTGGAAATCCGGAATGCTTTGTTTCCGAAGTGCTACAAACAGGCATGGAAATGGAAGACGCTCTGGCTGAAATTGAAAAGCTTAAATGGGAAACGCCCGATATTGAAGAGATCAAAGATGATGATCTGATCTTCAGCTATGGAGATACCGGTGTGGATGTCTGGTTTGAAGATGGTGTATTGACCGGATTTCAAATGAGTCCGCAATGGAAAGATGATGATACCATAGCGTGGCCAACTTGAGTAAAAAGTATGGAGTAAAAAGAGTAGAACACGTCATCCTGAACTTGTTTCAGCCCCGAAGGGGTCCCGAAGGGAGATCTCTTTGTTTTCATGATTTAAGATCAAAATTTACGAATTTATAACAATTCTTCTGGATTATATTGAATACTAAAAACAACAAAATCGCCCTCCTCTCAGCCGGAATCGTTCTCCTACTTTGGTCCAGTGTTGCGACTGCTTTTAAGATCGCTTTGCGTCATCTTACACCCTTTGAATTACTATTTCTCTCAACCCTGTTTTCTTTTCTTACTTTAACCTTGATCATGCTGTTTTCCGGTCGTTTTGCCAGACTTAAAAAGGTAAGGGCAAAAAACAGAAATAAACTCCTTATCGCCGGAATTTTAAATCCCGTCATATATTATTTATTGCTATTCAAGGCCTACGATATGCTACCCGCTCAATTTGCCCAAGCCGTAAATTTTACATGGCCTCTGGTTCTGGCGGTTTTTGCCATGATTTTAAAACATGAAAAATTTCACATTTTACGACTATTGATGCTATGTATTTCGTTTGGCGGAGCTCTGGTTGTTGTGCTGGGTGGCAATGCCATGCCCGGTGGAATCAGTGTTCCTGGCATACTGATCGCTTTTGCAACAACGATCTTTTGGGTAATTTACTGGTTAATCACAAAAACAATTGACGAAGATCCGGTGATATCTTTATGGATCCCCTTTATGGTTGGAGCGGTTATTTTATCTATTGCCGCACTCTTTTTCTTTCGACCCGAATCTCTTAGCTTATCGGCCTGGCTCTCCGCAGGGTATGTAGGATTATTTGAGATGAGCTTAACCTTCCTGCTTTGGCTGAACGCGCTCAGAAAAACCACATCCACGGCATTGGTTAGCAATTTTATTTATGCAGTACCATTTCTGTCGTTGATCTTTATTCGCTTTGTTTTGGATGAACCAATTCAATCAACCACTCTGATCGGACTCTTTATGATCGCAACAGGGATTGTGGGACAATTGTTTGTCCACAAGGGACAATTAGGCGATTACCGTCAGTCAAAGTAACGGTAATTAAGGATTTATTTTATCTGATCAAGATAAGCCGGCACCCCATAATAGCGATATCCAATATTCTCATATTCCGTCCTGCTAAGCATGGAATGAATAAATCCATTTCGATAGACTTGTAGAGTATGCAAGATCGCCTGCGCAGGATTCTCTTTTAATAATATTTGAAAACGCCCATCTAATGCAGCGTAACGCAGAAAATCATAATCATGATTTTCTGCAAAATCAAAACGATTGTTTAATCGTTTTTTTATATATTTCGTGTTCCACCATGTTCCTCCTTGCGAAGAAACAAAAGGCTTACCCTGATAGAGTGCAATACTATCATTATACGCCATCACACAGAGATAGCTTGAATCACGTTTCAGTAAAAACTCCGTGAACAAACTGTCGTAATGACCCGCATCATATTTATAATTATAGTCGCTGTCAATAAAAGCAATTCGGTCGATCCATTCGGGGATGGTGTTCACTCCTTGTAAGTATCTTAACACCCAAGAGCCACCGGCGCTGTGTCCATTTAGCGTTACTTTGTAATTTAATTGCTTAAATGGTTTTAATATATCCCGAGTCATTTGTTGGATCAATTCAACATAATCATCCGGATGTTTATCATCATAGGCCTGCCACGCAAGATTTGTTGGCTGAAGATAAACAACGATCACATTTTTATCTTTTAAAGTTTCCCTTAAAAACCGTGTCTGTGCTCCAATATGTTGGATGTCATAGTGCCAATCATCTCCCTCTTCCATCTGTTTTCCAATTGTCCATGAAATAGTATTCCCGGCCGGGCAAGCATAAAAGACGATGATGGTTTCTTTGTCCGCCTTTAATGAATCTTTGCCAGGAGCATTAATATGCACATTAATATCTCCACCCCAAATAAAGCTGTGTGTTTGCTCTCCATTTATCCCATCTTCGATAAAACCAGGTAAGGAAAGAGCAAAGAGAAATATGCTTCCAAGGATGGTTAAAATAATTAATTGTATTGCCCGTTTATACATAACATATAAAAGTAATATCATTTAAATGTAAAAACAAGGCAATGCCTTGTCTCTTCAATTGTTGCTTGGATAAAGATCTTTCTCCGATATTCAAAATTTACTTCTTAAAAGTAAAACCGCCCCTTGGAGGAGGAGCGATTAGATAGGATATAGCTTAAGGAGGTTGCTATTTTGCTTTTGTGGTTATAAAACGTTTTATACCGTTTTTTGTTTCAATCAAAATCAAAACAGTTTGATTTTTTTCGATCTTATTGAAGGCATTTTTAAAATCGCCTATGTCACTGACTATCTTGCCTTCAAGCGTAACGATACGATCTCCGACATGAAGTCCTTTTTGATATACCTCGGAATTTGGAACTACTTTAACGATCACGACACCCTTTTTTGAGTCAATTCCATATTCTTGAGCGATCTCAGCATTGTTTGCCAGCACAGAAAAGCCAATATCAATATCAATGTCCTCATCAATGTTTTCTGTTATAGTTTTTTCACCCGGCAATTCATCCAATTTAACAGAGATCATTTTTGTTTTTTTATCGCGGACAATGGTTAATTTTACATTTTCTCCCGGTGAACGCGATGAAATATTAATCTGTAGCTCAGAGGGATTGCTGACTTTATCATCATTAACTTTAATGATCACGTCACCGGCTTGAAGTTTTGCCGCTTCTGCGGGACTGTCTTCGACAACATCGGAGATAAGAATGCCTTCAATATCGTCAATTCCAAGGGATTCCGAAAGATCTTGGTTTAGCTCTTGAATGCTTACACCCAACCAGGCACGAATGACCCGACCTTCTTTGATAATATCGTTCATCACTTTTTTGGCCAAGTCAATAGGAATGGCAAAACCAATCCCATTTGAACCACCGCTACGACTTAAAATGGCGGAGTTAATACCAATGACTTCACCGTCGAGATTGACAAGTGCACCTCCGGAATTTCCCGGATTGATCGGTGCATCGGTTTGAATATAACTTTCATATGTGCTTAATTGCATGCCAGAACGACCCAAGCCGGAAATAATACCATGTGTTACGGTGTTTCCAAGCCGTGCTGAATAAGGAGAGCCTATAGCCAATACCCATTCGCCCACTCTTAAGGCATCGGAATCACCCAGTTTAGCAATGGGTAATTTCTTTTCATCTATTTTTAAAATTGCGATATCGGTTTTGGGATCACCCCCGATAAGCTCGGCTTCATATTCGCGTTTATCGGACAATACTACTTTGATCTCTTCGGCATCTTTGATTACATGGTTGTTCGTAATCACGTATCCGTCTTTCACGATCACACCGGAACCCAGTGCTGATGAGCGATACTCTTGTTCTTTTTTGGGTGAGTTAAAACCAAAAAACTCAAAAGGAAGATCAAGATTTCCAAAAGGGTTTGTAACTTTGGTTACTTTTGACGCTGTAATGGTCACAACCGAAGGGCTGACTTTTTCCGTTACTTCAATAAATTGGTTGCTGATATTTTTAAGATCCTGGGCTCCAAGGGGAGCTAACATCACAACGATCAAGGCAAGTGATATCCATTTTTTCATTTGATTACTCCTATTCAATCGTTGTCGTATATGAATGGGAGGGGGCAAATGTTCCAATGAATTTTTAAATACTACTGCAGTAGAGACAAGGCATTGCCTTGTCTCTACATTTGTTTTTCACCGACTTATTGATTATTTAATTATTTATCTTCTTAATCTCTGTGGCAATCTCTTTTCTGCCGCATTGATCAAGTCAGCTGATATTTTTTGATGTCTCTTAACAAGTTCAAGTTCATTCAGGTCTGCTATTTGTCCGTTTTCCACAACCAATTTTCCATTGACAATCACATTGTCAACGGGGCTCATGGCTACATTAAAAACAATCGCTGCTGCAGGATCGTGAAGCGCTCCCGAATATTCCAATTTATCCATATTAATCAAATTGATGTCAGCACATTTACCCGCCTTGATCTGTCCAATATCATCCCGACCTAAGGCTTTAGCGCCTCCTACCGTTGCCATCCAAAGTACTTCTTCGGTATTTAACCAATATTTTTGTTCGCGTAATCTTGAAAGCAACATGGCATTCCTGACCTCAACAAGCATGTTTGATGAGTCATTTGAGGCAGAACCGTCAACAGCAACACTGACATGAACGCCGGCTTCAAGCATTTCTTTGATGCGCGCAATTCCGGAACCCAAACGCATGTTGGATGAAGGGCAATGAGATACTCCTATTTTTACACGACCGGCTTCTTTGATTTCTTCATCATTTAAAAATATAGAATGTGCAAACCAGGCATTACTTGAGATCCACCCCAAGGACTTCATGAATTCAAATGGTCGCTCACCCGAGCGTTCAATACAAAAGCTCTCTTCGTCTTTTGTTTCGGCAAGATGGGTGTGAATTTGTAAATTATGTTTCTTGGCTACATCAACTGTTTTTCGCATGGATTCGGCTGTAACGGAAAAAGGCGAACATGGCGCCAGTGATATTTTTAACATCGAACCGAAAGAGGCATCATGATAATCCTTGACCAAGCGTTCAATATCTTCAAAAATCATCTCTTCGCTTTGAACTACATCTTCCGGTGGTAAGCCGCCGTCTTTTTTGCTCAGCGACATAAAACCGCGTGTCGGTTGAAATCTTATGCCCAATTCTTGTGCGGCATTTATCTCACTATCAATTAACGTAGATTCCGTCGTGTTCGGGAAAAGATATAAATGATCTGATGTAGTCGTACATCCGGATTTTAGCAGTTCCGCCATGGCAGCTTTTGCACTGATGTAAAAAGCTTCTTTACTAATGCCTCGCCATATCTCATAGTTGGTAACCAACCAATCAAACAGCTCTGCTTTTTGCGTAGAGAATATATTTCGTGTCAGCGTTTGAAAAAAGTGATGGTGTGTGTTGATAAAACCCGGCAATACCAACATGCGACTAGCATCGATCACCTTGTCTGCTTTTCCCTTAAACTCCTCCGGTCCCGCAGACACAATGATATTATCTTCTATGTAAATGTGCCCACCGCGGAATGTATCAAGTGCGTCCTTTTCATTCACATTATTTTTCATGCGACAGCAAAGTAGCGGATTGCTAATAAGTATTGATGATGTCATTTCTGCTCCAAAACCCTTCTTTAATAATTTATTTTAATACTTCTTCGTTAAAAGCGTTGATCAAATCGTCGATCTTGGGCACTAATTTATGAATTGCCGGCCAATATTCTTCATAATCATACCACTGTGCATTTAGTTCTTTAAGATCCTTGCCTTGCTGTTCGATCCAGGTATAGTATTTTAAATTGTGAATACGTTTCTTAGCGTAATAATCCAATTCTAACATGTTATCGATCGCAATATTGTTGATCAATTCATAATCCTTAACGGCATTATCGTAAACATATGCACCGCGTTCTTCTCTTAATTCTTTGATGCGTGATCCATAAAGCTCCATGGAATCTGTAAAGATCGTCGTCACAATATCATCTTCGGTCAATTCATAATATTTAGCAAATTTAATAGCTCCCACAAGATTTCCAATAGATGATATTCCAAGAAGCTCCAACTGATCGATCAATTCTTGCTTTACACCTTGCTTGCGTAAATACTCATGTCCCACCTCTTCGTTGAAGAGACGACACATTCTTATCGTTGCTTCATCATCAACCGCGATCACCATATCCGTCGCGCGTACATTGTGTATCCAAGGAACGTGTTTATCCCCAATACCTTCAATCCTGTGACCGCCAAAGCCGTTGTTTAAGAGCGTCGGGCATTGAAGTGCTTCTGCCGCAGCGACTTTTAAATTCTTAAATTTCTTCTTTAGAAAATCACCGCATCCTAAGGTCCCGGCTGAACCCGAGCTTAATACGATACCGGCAAATTTATCTTTTTTGTCCATAATACTATTCATCATTTCCAATACAGCATTTCCGGTTACATCATAATGCCATAGATGATTTCCAAATTCATCAAATTGATTGAAGATCATAATATCGTCGCCACGAGTATTATGCAATTCCCAACATTTGTCAAAAATCTCTTTTACATTGCTCTCGCAACCCGGCGTGGGAATAACCTCTCCTGCGATCTTGGAAAGCCACTCAAAACGTTCTTTTGACATTTGTTCCGGCAGAATAGCAATGGAATCACAGCCCAATAATGCCGAGTTATAAGCGCCACCACGACAGTAATTTCCAGTTGATGGCCACACGGCTTTTTGATGGATCGGATCATACTGCCCTGTAACCAAACGAGGAGCAATACAACCATAGGTAGCACCAACTTTATGGGCACCGGTCGGGAACCATTTACCAACGAGAGCAACGATACGTGCTTTCACTCCCGTGATTTCGGGCGGTAATTCAATATAATTTGGACCACCAAATCCACCGCCACTGTGAATTGGTTCGTTTTTCCATGTGATACGAAACAGGTTTCTAGGATGTAAATCCCAAAGTCCAATAGACTTTAATTCTTCTTTGTATTTATCAGGAATTAAATTTGGGTCTTTCATTTGCGCAAACGTTGGATAAATAATGTTTTTTTCTTTCGCACGTTGCGCGTTGATTTTTATCTGTTTAGGATTAAGGGTTAGGTCGATCATGTGTTCCTCGTTTATTTAAGCGTTATAATTTTTGTTTTTCCCGAGAGTTCAAATTCATCATGTAAGTCGTCGATCAATGAAGGTCTCAGCGTTAGGAATAGATCACTGTGTTTTTTAACCAATTCCTTGAGTATATTATAAAATCCTTTTTTCTCCCATATTTCCAGGGGACCGATCTCATCTATGTATACCGGTCCAGCTTTTATGTTTTTTAAAATCTTTTCTCCAAAATTAAATCCCTCTTCTGAAAAAGAGAACCTTCCTATATTGTGCTGTTCTATCCAGTCTTTGGGCAAATCGGTTTTCAATCTAATAAAACCTTTTTGCTCTTCACTCCTTAAGTGGTAAAGATTATATCCTATGCAACGATCATTATTATAATGTTTCAATGAAAGTACACCATCACCTTTATGGTCTTTTTCGTAGAGCTTTTTCAAATAGCGTGTTTTGCCGGAATCAATTTCTCCGGTGACGATCGTGATCATATTAGTCCCGCAGATGTTTTACTTTTTTATTATTTGCAACCGCTTGTATTTCTGAAATAATCGCAACGGCAATTTCATGAGGAAGTGTTCCGCCAATATTCAATCCGGCAGGTGTGTAATACGCCTCTAAGTCAGCATGGGGATAAAGTTTAAGAAGCTCTTCTGTCATTCTTTTTTTCTTGGTACGAGATGACACCAATCCAACATATTTAGGCCGCCAATCGGAGCCATAGATTTTGTGTAAAACCACAGCATCATATTTATGTTGATACGTTGCAATGACAAAAAACGCGTCTTTCTCAACAGATTTATTATTTAAAGCATCAGCAAAGGATGAATGGATTTTTTCATCTGCATCTGGAACTTCTGCCAGCACATCTTCTCTATCGTCGATCAGACATATATGATAATTCAATTGTTTTAAATGATAGGTTAATGCCCTGCCGATATGACCGGCACCAAAAATATATACATATTTTTTGGGCGCAAAATATTCAAAAAACAAAGTTGCTGTTCCACCACATGCCATACCCGTATCTGTTCCTTTTCCAGCATTATCCATGTTGTATTTTTCTGTCATATTTTGTCGTATTTCAAAAAGGCTCAAGGCTTTTTCTATGGCCAATTTTTCTATACCTCCGCCACCGACGGTACCGGAGGTATTGCCATCGGAATAGACGATCATTTTAGTTCCGGTTGCGGCGGGACCGGAGCCTTCCTTGGCTATTACCGTTACCAGAACGCCGCTAATACTGCCTTCTGCTAAGTCTAGCAATTCCATGTATAAACTTTTCACTGATAATCCTCTTTAAATAAACTGATCATTTCAACACCTTTTAAATGACGTGTCGGTGTTGCCTGCAGTACATATGATTTCGCACATTCATAATCACGAACCAAGGTTCCCGAGACCATATCCATTCCATATTCGAATAATATTGGAGAAAGCGGAGTAGAAGGCCCAAGAATAATATTGTAACTCTTTTCAGGTAGGCTTTCTCTTATACCATCAAATGTATGATTGGTGATTGCAGTGCCCGTGATCGCCGCAACATCTACTTTGGGCAAATATTTAGGAATTTCTGATTCTTTGAAATCACCTTTATGCGGTTGTTTTTCAAAAATATAACAAGCCTTATAATGATTTTTCTGATCATCTAAAAAAGGAAAATGGCCGATTATTCCAAGGACTTTATTCTTGCCCTTTTCTGTAATAACTTTTTTAGCATTTACAATACGATATTTATTTACCGTTTTACTTAAACCACAATTAATGGCAGCCATGCCAATTGAGGCCTCGAGTAAATTATCCGAAAGGGCATAGGATGCTAATTCTTTTAAATTCAGATCTTCCAAATTTCCGGCATTTTCTACATTAATATTGTGACCGCAATACTTGATCGTGCTGGCAATTCCGCAGGCATCATTTGTTTTTACCAAAACGGAATGAACGCCCACAATGACTTCTTCTACTTCTGCTTCCTTAATGTCTAAAATAAGTCTATTCAATAATGTCATTTAAAATATCAGCGAATTAACATACTCCATACTTAAGGCAAGAAGCATAGTAAAAGCGGGTATTGCAAATGACAATTTTCTTGACCTTTGTTTCCATGCGAATAGTTCTTCGTTCTTTAGATAGATCACGATCAATGATCCACTGACAACAGCATTTAACCCCAGGAACAGGATGATCTGAAAAATCGGGAGGGTATAAAGTCCGGTTGCCGGTCTAAAGATCAATGCCTGAGTTAGCGTGAAAAGCAGGATCCAGCTAAAACCCATGAGATAAGAAGATGCGACCACTTTTTTATTATTGTA
>Ga0307992_1001448_pt1 | contig 13978 bp, 13 predicted proteins | sample EllFjometagen133_FD_203162 | JGI IMG/M metagenome (GOLD analysis project Ga0307992, IMG submission 203162) | Marine microbial communities from Ellis Fjord, Antarctic Ocean - #133 | ecosystem: Environmental > Aquatic > Marine > Unclassified | place: Southern Ocean | collected 2014-10-08
GAACTGGAACAAATGGCTTTTTAGATAAATATAAAGAATCAATAAAAGAAACAAATGAAATCATTAATGATTTCACAAACATATTTTTGGATGAAAAAGAAATAACAACAATTACTACAACAAAAACAATTGAAAATTTAGCAGAATATTTAAAAACAGGTTTACAACCAATAATTGATTCTGAAGAATATTTAAACTATGGAACCACTGAAGAAAGTTTTATTCCTACTTTATTTGAAATTTTTGAAAAAATAAAAGAAAAAATGGATGGGGATACAGATATTAATTTCCTTGATGCATTAGATAATGTATTAGATCTTATATTGGATAATATATTAGATGAGGATATATCAGATGAAGAAAAATTAGAATATAAATCAAAGTGGATAGATCTTATTTTTTACAGTATTTATAATCAATATCTAGATGGTAGTACGGAAAACAGAGAAAACGCAATAGCAATGTTAACTAATTCAATAGATCAATTAAGATATTATGGTACTTATTCAAATAGTATTGAAACTCAAAATAAAACAATTGATGAAATAATAACAAAAATAAACGGATTTGATGATAGAGAAAAAGCCTTTGTAAATTATATTTTATCTGGATATTATGGGCAAAATGGAGAATTACTAGAAAGTTCTCTAGATATAAAATTAGAAGGAGAAACTACTTTAGAGAAATTTAAAAATTCTTTAATAAAAATAGGAAATGATGAAGAACAAAAATATCAGGGTGAATGGATCCATTTTTTATCAACAAATCCAGATTTTGCAGTAACTGCAATAAGTCAAACAGAATTAATTTATGGTGAATACGGAATTTCAATTTTATCAAGAAGGGAATTTGATATTTTTAGTATAATTGCATTAAGTAAAGCATATGGAGAAAGTGAAGTTTTACAAAACTTAAAAGAAGAGGAATATTTGAGTTTAATTGCATATTCAATTCGTTTTCCACCATATTATTCTATATTATTATTTGAAAATCACAAATTAATAGATTCTGTGTTTTCACAAATAAGCAACCATTCAGAACAAATAAATATATTAAGTATTATTGACCAGCTCACCAAAGACATCTATATGTTTAGTAGCAATAATAAAAGAATAGAAAATATTAGCGACTATCTTTCAGCAGATCTTAAAAGAATAGGAGGAACACGTCGAACCAATATAGAAAGTATATATTTAATAAATGGAAATGAAATAGATATAAGAAATCAAAAAGAAGTAATAAATACAGAATATATAGGAGATATATATTCTCAATTCAACCCATTCTCAATGTTTAGTCCTCAATTAGATATTGCCCAGGGAGTACCATACAATAATAGACAGGGAAAAATGTATCAAAAAGGTAATATTAGAACACACGTAACAAATCCAAGTTTTCTAGAATCTAGATTACAATTTAAAAACAGTCCAGATAGAATAATTTCTGGTCTTTATGTGAAATATTATGAAATAATGTCAACAAAAGAAAAAATGAGTTTTGACAGAGTAATGGGGGATGGAAGAGTAGAAGAAGGATACGGATCTTGGAATACATATGATGCAGAGTTAAATACATATCTTTCTGGACCTAAGGGAGAAACATTATACAGTTCAGTAAATAAAAATAAAAAAACTACTGATTGGAATTATAAAAATGAACCAAATGAAACAATTGAAGAAACAAATTTATCCTTAAGTGGAAGTAATGTTCGTTTTGGAGCAGTAGATTTCACTAAATTTATATTTGATCTAAATGAGAATGTATTAAAAAAAGATAAAGATGGAATTTTAGAATTATCAGAATATAACATTAGAAGTAATTTAGATTTAATAGCAAATATTGGTAAGGGAAATTTCTCTATCAGAGGAATTTTAGACAATTCCATAGATAAAGAGAATAATACAGATTCAAGATTAAGACATTTAGAAATATATACAAGATATGGAACAGAAGGAACAGAATGGGTGAAAATAAAAGTTGATATAGAAAAATTAGAAAAACTTATGGAAACTGAAGAATATAAAGAATATAAAGAAAAATATCATATTTATCAAGAAACAATGAATGAATTTGGAAACGTAGGAATTCATTTAGGAACTGAAACAGTAGGTATAAAAAAGGGAATATCCGGTTTAGATGGAGAAAGTACACGTAGCCCATTACCTACTAGAATAGGGAATACAGAAACATCTGATTTAAATGAAAAAAATAATGAATTTGCTTTAGGATTTTTTATTAGTGGAGAAATTCCAATAAATGAAGACCTAAAAACTGCTGGATTAATTATAAGAACAAAAGAAGGGGAGTATAATATATCTAGTACCTTAGAAAGAAAAGACATTCATGTTTACACAGTTGGAATATCAAAAATTTCAGATGAAGAATTTGATTCATATTCAAAACTTGCTCTAGATTCTAGTGAAGAATTAACATTCAAAAAAAATATAGATATTAATATAACTGAATTATCCTTTGAATATTTACTTAAAGATAAAATACGCGTTTTAACATATTTCCAAGCAAGAGAGGATCAAGGATTATCTGGAGGAGGAACAGGAGTTAACACAACGTTTCTTAACACAGGAGTATTATATGAATACGATGAAAAAACAAATACAGTTAACTGGAGAGTATCTGGAAGTTTAAAATTGAATATTAAAAATACAAAATATATTTTAAAGACTTTTGCTTTAGAAGAAGAAGATATAAATGAATATGGATGTATTTTTTCAGCTTCAAACAAAAAATTGGAATGTAGGATATTTGGAAAAATATCTGAAGAAATAACTAATAATACAAATCTTTTAAGAACAAATAAAGGAGAGGCATTTTTACATTATTTAGAAACCTTAGAAAGTAAATATTCAAATTATATACAAAACCTAAAACAATTAGATGCAACCAATAGTGATCAGTATACTCCTACAAAAATTAGATACGAACAAGAATTAGTAAACGACTTTAAAAGTTTAGTAAGTGCGTTACATTCATTTGATATTGACGTTTATGGAAATGCACCACAGCAATTTGGAATTCAATTGATAGATAAAATCAATCAATCAAATGTTATGATAACTCTTAAATCAACAGATTTTGAAGATCCAAAAACTGGAGAAAAAACTAAAAGATTATTTTTAAGTGGAATAACTGGTGTGAATACAAAAGCAGGTGACTTTTCTTTAATGTTAGGAACATTCTTAGATAATAAAAATATAAAAGATTTAAATACTGAAGATATATCTAATTTGGTTGGTTTAAAATATCAGCGTCCAAAATTAGCCTTATCTGTATATGCAACAAACATTGATAAAAACACATTGGAAAGGAACTATGGTGGTGGAGTAAGTATAGAATTAAAAGAAAATTTAAATTTAAATATAGATTATTTAAGAACTAAGCAAAAACTTTGGCATATAGAAACAGCAATAGGAAATGACAGAAACGCCTTTTTATTTGATTATGGACAATTAAAGAATTTAGAATATTTAGGTATTGGGGGAAAAATAACAATAACTGAAAGACTTGCTTTAGAAGGTTTAATTAATTGGACATTAAATATGGATAATAACACTTTTAGAACAGTTACTACGGGTATGACTGGCTGGTTTAAAACAGGAAAAAATGCAAAGGTGGGTCTGAATATTACTCAATTAGATATAACAGGGGAAAATATGAAAGAAACAGTATTCGAAGTAGGAGTTCAAATTGAAGCATCTTTTTAACCTTTTTCATTCCTAATTCTAATTATGTATTCAAAAGATATTCTAAAAACACTTAATAAAGGAAATATAGATATAGGAGATAAAATAATAATCCTAGAAAAGAATAAAGAATATGAAGGATTATTAATGCCTAGACCCGAATTAGGTGATCAAGATTGTATTGTTATAAAATTAGATAATGGATATAACATAGGAATAAAAATTACTAATAAAACAAAACTAAATTTAGTTGAAAAAGCAAAAAAACCAAAAAAAGAAAAGAAAGAGAAACAAAAAGAAGAGAAAGGAGATATAACTATTTTAGGATGTGGGGGAACAATCTCTTCTAAAGTTGAATATAAAACAGGAGCAGTTTATCCTGCTATATCTCAAAAAGAATTAATTAATAATTTTCCAGAAATTAAAGATATTTCAACAATAAATACACGTTCTATTTTCTCGTTATTATCTGGTGACTTAAATCAAAAACATTGGGAAATTATAGGAAAAGAGATTGAAAAAGAGTTAAAAAAAGATATAAAAGGAATAATAATTCCACATGGGACTGATACAATGCACTACACAAGCGCAGCATTGTCTTTTATGCTTCAAAACTTACCAATACCCATAATACTAACTGGAGCACAAAGAAGCTCAGATAGAGGCTCTAGTGATTCAAAATTAAACTTATTATCTTCTTTAATGGCTGCTAAATCAGATTTCTCTGGAATAGGGATTTGCATGCATTCTAATTTAAATGATAATTTATGTTATGTTCATAAAGGTACAAGAGTGAGAAAAATGCATACTTCGAGAAGAGATGCATTTAAATCAATAAATCAACTTCCTTTAATAAGAATAGACTACAATAACAGAACTGTAGACCCAATAAATAAATATACAAAAAGAGACAAAAGTAGAAAACCAAAAATAGATTTAAAAATAAATGATAATATTGGTTTAATATATGTCCATCCAGGAATAAAACCTAAATTTATTAAAAATTTATCTGATTTTGATGGGATTGTATTAGCAGGAACTGGATTAGGACATGTACCTACAAATGCTTTTGGAGATAAAAATTCAATTTCAATTTTAAAAGAGATAACTGACCTTATAGAATCAAACATTCCTGTTGTAATGAGTCCACAAACCATATATGGACGATTAAATCTTAATACATATACTTATGGAAGACAATTAAAAAAAGCTGGAGTTATAGGTCATTTATGTGATTGGACACCAGAAACTGCTTTTGCTAAATTATGTTGGGTATTAGGACATGAAAAGAAAATGGATAAAATAAAACAAGAAATGGAAAAAAACTTAGTTGGAGAAATAACAGATAGGAGTGTTGTTCTATGAGTAAAGATAATAAATTAAAATGTGGTATTGAAATTCATCAAAGATTAGATACTCATAAATTATTTTGTAATTGCCCTTCAATAGAAGGTATAAAAGTAAATAAAAAATACAAAAGAAAAATGCATGTAGTAAAAAGTGAAATATCTGAGATAGATAAAACAGCACAATTTGAAAAAAAGAAAAATACAGATTATGTTTATGAATTTTATCCAAGATCATGCTGTGAATTAGAAATAGATGAATGTCCTCCCTTGGGATTAAATCAGGAAGCATTAGATATAGTTTTGGAAATGGCTTTGGCTTTAAACTCAAATATTGTAGATGAAATACATTTTATGAGAAAACAGGTTATTGATGGCTCAAATACTTCTGGATTTCAAAGAACAGCCGTTATAGCAACAGGAGGATATATAGAAACTTCAAAAGGAAAAATTTCAATAGAATTAATCTGTTTAGAAGAAGAAAGTTCAGGAATTGTAAAAAAAGAAATAGGTGAATCAACTTTTAGATTAGATAGATTAGGTATCCCATTAATCGAAATAACAACAGGTCCAGATATCATAGATGAAGAACATGCAAAAGAAGTAGCAGAAAAAATAGGTATGATGCTTAGAGTAACAGGAAAAGTACAGAGAGGATTAGGTACAATAAGACAAGATATTAATGTATCAATCCCAAAAGGAGCAAGAGTTGAAATAAAGGGGGCACAAGACCTAAATATGATTACAAAATTAATTGAGAATGAAGTTGAAAGACAGAAAAATTTAATAAAATTAATAGAAGAAATAAAAAAGAAAATTAAAGTTAAAAAATTAAAATTTTTAATAGCAGATATAACTGAAATATTTGAAGAAACAGAATCTAAATTAATAAAAAATTCAATTAAAAAAGGAGAGAAGATACTTAGTATTAAATTAGAAAAACATAAAGGATTTTTAGGAACAGAATTATTACCTGAAATTAGATATGGGACTGAATTATCCCAATATGCTAAAATGGCAGGAGTAAAAGGAATAATTCATTCAGATGAAAATTTAGAAAAATATAAAATAACTGATGAAGAGATATTTCAAATAAAAATAACATTAGATTTGGAAAAAGAGGATGCATTTGTTTTAGTTGCTGCTCCAGAAGACATTGGTAGAAATGCATTAGAAAAGATTATAGAAAGAACACAAATGGATTATGTACCTTTAGAAACAAGAAGAGCAGATCAGGATAAATCTTATTTTATGAGACCAATTGCAGGAAAAGCAAGAATGTATCCAGAAACAGATATACCTCCACAGCCAATTGATAACATACGAATGAAAAAAATAAAAGAAAAAAAGGGTAGAGGTTTAGAAGATACAAAACAAATGCTTGAAAAATTATTAAATAAAGATTTGGCAAAAAAAATGTTAAAATCAAAACATTTAAAATTATTTATAAGATTAGTTGAAAGTGGACATGATGCAAAATTAGTTGCAAATATATTAGAACAAACACTAACAGAACTCAGAAGACAAGGAATAAAAATAGAAAAAATAAAAGAAAAACAAATAGAAAAAATATTAGAAGAATATAAACAAGGAGTAATTGCTAAAAAAGCAATTATTGAAATATTAAAATATTTAACAAGTGAAAAAGGAAGTATTAAAGATATTATTAAAAAATATAAATTAAACAAAATAACAGGAAAAGAATTAGAAAAGATAGTTAAAAAAGAAAAGGGAGATATTGGAGAGATTATGAAAAAATATAAATTAACAGTAGATCCTGAAGATATACAAAGTATTTTAAAAAATAAACAGAAAATTAAATAAATTAAAAAAGTGGTGTTTGATATGGCAGTGATAACAATATCGTTTGATGAATTGAAGAAATTTGTTAAAATAACAAAAAAAGAAGCAATAGAAAAATTACCTTTACTCGGAATCCCTACTGAGATTGATAAAGAGGAAAAAGATAAATTAATTTTGGAAATAACTCCAAATAGGCCCGATTTATTAAGTGTAGAAGGTATAGGAAGACTACTCAATAGTTATGTTCATAATAAAAATATAAAATATAAAGCTGAAAAAATAGATAAAACATATAAGATGACTGTAGATAAAAATGTTGAAAAAGTAAGACCATATATAGGAATGGCAATTGTTAAAGGTTTAAATATAGATAATAATGTTTTAATCTCCCTTATGCAATTACAAGAAAAATTACATACTACTATAGGAAGAAAACGAAAAAAGGTTGCTATTGGGATACATGATTTAAAAAATATTAAATTTCCAATTAAATACTCTACTTATGATGTTAAAGATTCACCAATATTTATACCATTAGAAAAGGATAAAGAAATGACTGTACAACAAATACTAAAACAGCATGAAAAAGGAACTTCTTATGCCCATTTAGTTAAAGAAAAATGTGTTTTAATAATGGATGCAAAAGATAATGTATTGTCTTTTCCACCAATAATTAATTCAGAAATGACAAAAATGACTGAAGATACAAAAGATGTTTTAATTGATGTAACTGGCACACATGAAAAAACAGTTAATGAAGTATTAAACATAGTTGTATGTGACTTACTCGATAGAGAAGGGAAATTATATGAAATTAAAATAGGGAAAAATATTTACCCTAATCTAACTATGAAAAAAATGAAAAACCCTCATGAAAAAGCTGAAAAAATATTAGGAATAAAATTAACAAAAAAACAAACTAAAGATTATTTGGAAAAAATGGGTTTTATAATAAAGGGAGATTTTGTATTTGTTCCCCCATACAGAACAGATGTTTTAGAAGAAATTGATTTAATTGAAGATATTGCTATTGCAATGGATTATAATTCATTTAAACCAGAATTACCTACTTTTTTTAGTATAGGAAAGAAAAAAGAAAAACATATAGCAAATTCTGTTTTAACTGGTTTAGGTTTTAATGAAGTATTTACTTGGACTTTAACAAATAAAGAAAAAATTAAAAAATCAAAACTAGGATATACTAAATATATTGAAATAGAAAACCCTTTAACAAAAGATTTTACTATTATTAGACCTAGTATAATACCTAATTTATTAGATGTTTTTGCAGAAAGCAAAAAAGAAAAAATGCCGCAAAGTATTTATGAAATTGGGATTGTAGCTGAACCAGAATTAAAAACAAAAATAGCAGGTGCTATGACAAATTCAAAAATTGGATTTACTGAAATAAGATCAGTTGTACAGGCATTAATTAAAGTCCTAGAGAATAAAGAAGAGATATATGAGATTAAACCTTCTGATGATAAAATATTTATAACTGGAAGAAGCGCAGGAATATGGAAAAATGGAAAAAAAATAGGGATCTTCGGAGAAATTTACCCCGAAGTTATTTTGGACTTTGGACTTGAATGTCCTGTAGTAGTCTTTGAACTAGAAACTTAATTATTTCTTAGTTCTTTTCTTTTTCTTAACTGTTTTCTTTTTTATTTGTTTTTTAGCTGTTCTTTTGGTTTTTGATTTCTTTGCTGTTTGTTTTTTACTTGTTTTTCTTTTAGGTTTTGTACTTTTCTTAGGTTTATTCTTTACATTTTTTGGTGTTTTTTGATTTGTTATTTTATACATCTCATATGCAAAGATAACTAAAATTAGAATTATTATTAAAAGTATAAATGGATTTTGTATAAATCCCCAAAAACCAAGCATTGAATCATCACTTTCTTTAATCTCATTTAAGTTGATATTTTCTTTATCTGGTATAATTGTTTCCTCTTGTGTTTCTGAATTTATGTTTTTGATAATTATATTCTCTAAATTATCAGGTATTTGTTTACTTCCAACTAAAAATTCATCTACAACAAATAATGCAGGAACTCCTGAACTACTTATATCATACTTATTTAAAAATTCTTTAAATAAAGCACTGTTTTCTTTGTCATTATACACTTCATATCTATGTACTTCTATTTGATCTATGTATTTAGCTTCCATTTCATCTAAAAGGGGTTTTACCTTAGCACAATGTGGACAGGATTCTCCATAAAAGAAATAAATATCTAATGTTTCCGCAAAACTTATTGAGATCATTAATACTAAACTCAATAAAATAAAATATTTGTTCATTTTTCTTCACCTTCCAAAATTTATAATTAATTTATTTATAATTTGTAAACTCTTTTTCTTCTTCACCTTTTAAAAGACTTTCTATTTTCTTTTTTAATTATAAAATTGTTTTTTCAATTATTTGCTTTTATCTTCTATAAACTTTTTAAAAGATCTATCATATGTTTTTTCTGCTTCTTTTGAAAAACAACAAGCTGGTAGTTCATTTCTACTTAAATGATATTGAATACATTCACAACACTTACCTTTTCTTGGACAACCAGGATAGGTACAATTACAATGTTTTAAATTTTCTTTAATATTTATACATTCATCCATAAATTCACCTTTCAGATCTTTCACAAGTTATTTTTTCCAATCCATTATTAGATATAAATTCATCAAAATCTTCTGGTGTTTTAAGTATCATTTCTAAATTCGGATATGATGTTCTTTTAATATCTGCACATATTCTACCAGATGAATCAATTTCTAATTTAACAATACAATCCCTAACTACAAATAAAAAAGGTAAATCGGAAACTCCACCAAAACCAAATTTCTCTATAATTTCTTCATTTCCATCAGAAAAAAATCCTACTATTTGTAGGTTTTTATTTCCAGGTATGTAATGTGCTTTAAATAATATTTTACTTTTATCAATTATTGCAAAAAAAGATTCTCTTAACGCTGTTAATGGCTTTTGTTGATTAAAAGGAGGAGAAACATCATAACCCATTTCTTCCATAATTCTTTCTATATCTTTAGAATGAAATGCCATTCTTGTCACCTAATAATAAAAGCACACTCATGGTTTTTAAATATTACTTTTTAAAAAAGCAGAATTAAAATTGCAATTATGGCAAATGCCATTGCTAATATCTCTTTAACAGAAAATACATCTCCAAATATAAAAACAGATAAAACAGCTAGTAAAACTGTACTTATACTTACAACTGCCATTACTAATGCTACTTTTCCATCTTCTAAAGCCTTAAGCATTGAAACAAAGCCAGCCATTGTAAAAATAATAAGTAAAACAATAAGTATAATAAAAACTGGAGTTAGATTATGAGACATTGTTTGTATATTTGCCCAGGTTATTTCTCCTATCTCATTAACTATCTTCTTTAATACAATATTAGCAAATGTAAATAAAATCATTGCTGCTACTGCAAATACAATCCAATTCATATTTTCACCCAATATTTATATTATCTGTTGATTTTATATTTCAATTTCCATTTTATCTTCTGATAATATTATGTTTCCATTGTAATATTTATTAATTGTCCCTTTTATATCTGTTTTTTGAACTTTTGGATAAAAATGGAATAAAACTGCTTTTTTTGGTTTTGCTATTTCTAATATTTTTCCAACTGTGGTTGGATTTAAATGAACACTAGGGAGATATTTATCTGAAAAAGCACATTCTAATAAAAATATATCTGATCCTTTAGCAAAATTCCCTAATTTATCCTTTATATCTTCAGTATAACCAGTATCTCCAGAATAAACTATTGTTTTTCCTTTATATTCTATTCTAAAGGCTCTACTTTCATCTTTATGTTTTACTTTTATTGAAGAAATTTTTATATTTTCTATATTTATATCTCCATTATCTATACTTTTGAATATTAATTTTTCTTTTGCATCTGTTGATCCATAAAAAGTTTGTATTAAATTTTTATAAAAATTTTCAAATTCACTAGAAGAAAATAGAATAATCTCAATTGGTTTATCTTCATTTAAATATATATTATTTTTTAAAACAAACAATAAAGAGATTAGATCTAAACTGTGATCAGGATGAAAATGAGATAAAAAAATATAATTTATATCATTTATGGTTTTTCCTAATTCTAATAACCGATTTATAGTTCCAGGTCCAATATCTAATAAAGCATTTTTTCCATTATCAAATTCTAATAAAAAACCAGGCGGATTTCTTTTTAAATCAGGGATTGATGTTCCTGAACCTAAAACAGTTAATTTCATCTAAACACCTTTATATAAAATATCTTTTTTAAATGGTCTGTACAAAAACATTTGAATCAAAATATATCTATATTACACCTATGCATTTTTTCAGCAATTCCTTCTTCCCGTGCTGTTTTTATCAATTTTTCAATTTCTTTTTCAGAAACATTTGCTTCTTTAGCAAATTTCTCCATTTCTTTTACTATGTCTCTCTTACATTTAATCATATAAGAAATATAAATATTAAACAATTTAATACTTTCCTATTCTAAAAAATAAAAAATAGAGTATTGGGAATTAATCTCCAATACCTTTGTTTGTTACTTGGAATACACATTCTGCATCTGGTAATGAAGGAGAATCTACTAATCTAGCAACTCTTTTTTCTCCTTTACTTCTTCTTAAATAAATTCTATATGTAGAAGCATGCGCCAAAACATGTCCTCCAATAGGTGTTGTTGGGTCTCCAAATAAAATACCTGGATTATCCATTACCTGATTCATAATCAAAACAGCAAGATTATGTTGATTTGCCAATTTTTGTAAAACATGTATATGTTTGTTTAATTTCTGTTGTCTTTCACTTAATGCACCTCTTCCAAGATAGTCCGCTCTAAAGTGAGAAGTTAAAGAATCTACAATTACTAATTTTATATTATTCTCTTTTATCAAATCTCCTGCTTTTTCTGCCAATATCATTTGGTGGTCTGAATTAACTGCTTTTGCTACATATATATTTTTCAATACTTCCTCAGGATCCATACCCAAAGCTTCTGCCATTTGTGCTATTCTCTCTGGTCTAAACGTACTTTCAGAATCTATAAATAGTGCAGATCCTTCCAAACCGCCTTCTTCTTTAGATTTTTGTACATTTACACATGCTTGAAAACCTAATTGGGATTTTCCAGATCCAAATTTACCATAAACTTCTGTTATTGCCATTGTTTCTATTCCTCCACCCAATAATCTATCTAATTCTTCTGAATTTGTAGTAAGTTTTCTAATATCTTTTCTTCTTTCTAAAATTATGTCTGCAGTTTCAAAACCCATCTCTAAAGCATCTCTTGCTCCTGCTATGGTTTTTTTAGCTGTTTCTACCCCTAATCCTGCTACTTCTCCTAATTCATGTGGAGATGCAACTGCTATTTTCTGGACATCATAACCTGCTTCTTCTAATTTTTTAGCAGTGGCAGGTCCTACGCCAGGTAAATCTTTTAATTTTTTTGTTACAACCATATCTTCCATATTAACACCCCTTATTCATTTTTGAAAACTAAAAGTCTCAAATCACCTATTTTTAAGGTATAAAATTCATTGCCTGCCTTTGATACATTTTTCCACATTGCACCAACATTTCTAAATTTAGTTTCTCCAGTTTGATCTCTATCTGGTTGTACTATTCTAAAATCTGGTTTAGAACCTTTTTTTGGTGAGTCATCTGACTCAAAATCAGTTATATTTTCCATTTTATCTTCCTCCGCACGCATCCTTTTAGGGTGCTCCGCTAAAATATATTATATCTGGGATTGTTTATAAAGCATTCCAAAGAGTACATTTCCGGCTAAATACGAAGAGAATTAATTTAAAATCTGTTGGATTTCTTTTTTGTTTGTTAATCTTGGAACAGTTAAATTTGTGGAAATATTTTCTTTTTTTGAGGCTAAAAATAAGTTTATTACTGTTCCTTTCCTCAGATTATTAACAATAACTTTTGATTCTGTTGTGTTTTCTAAAAAGCATTTAACTTTAGTAATGGTATTTATGTTTGAAGTATTCTTTAATAAAGTATAAAAAAACGTTGATGCATTGCTAAATTCTAAACCTACAATTCCTCCTTTTTCGTCCAAATCTATATCAAAATCTCCAAATTCTAAAGTAAAAATAGATTTATTTTTTTTATCAAAAAGGAATAAACTATCATTTTTTTCATCATAATCTACATTAAAATTTACCATATCTATCTACCTTTTTTTGGATTTTATTATTTATTTTCATTACAGATTTCAATTCAATATACATATTTACTAAGATAAAGATTTTATATGTTGTCCTACGATTTTTCTTGAATCTACATTGATATTTTTGCTTTCCTTTTGAGTGTGGTGGTTCTTTAATAAAAATCTTATTTATATTTTTATCTTTTAATTTTTTTATTAAAATATTCAAATTTATATCTCTTTGTTTTGCACGTATGATTGCATGTTTATCTATCCTTATCTCTTTTGATTTTATTTTAGATAATAGTTGTTTATTTGAAGACATTTTTATCAAATAAATTTTATATGACTTTTCTTTATAAATCATTCCAAAGAGTACATTTCCGACCTTTTCAGAAGTAAATTATTTATTTAACCAAGGCTTTTTACCTGAATTCCATAAATCTCGTGCAGTCAATACATCCTTGTAATTTCCTATATCCATCCAAAAACCTTGATGCTTGTATGCCATAAGCTCTTTTTCTTTTGCTAATCTTGGAAGAGCAGTCTTTGAAAAATCATCTCCTTCTTTTAAATAATCTAAAACTTCCTTTTTGAGTATTATAAATCCTGCATTTATCCAATCATTGAGCTTTGGCTTTTCTTTGAAACTTGTTATTAAATTACTGTTTTCCTTTGAAAATTCCAAAACTCCAAAAGCAGAATATGGCTGTACTGAGGTTAAAGTTGCTTTTTTATTATGATTCAAATGAAAATTATATAATTCTTTGATATTGATATTTGCCAAATCATCTCCATATGACACCATAATATTTTCAAAATCTTCTTTTTTAAGGATTTTTTGAGCTGCTTTTAAAACTCCTCCACTTGTATTTACGGAATGGGATTCTTCAGAAAATTCAACTGTCCAATCTTTAGGATAATCATTATA
>Ga0307992_1001449_pt1 | contig 13977 bp, 2 predicted proteins | sample EllFjometagen133_FD_203162 | JGI IMG/M metagenome (GOLD analysis project Ga0307992, IMG submission 203162) | Marine microbial communities from Ellis Fjord, Antarctic Ocean - #133 | ecosystem: Environmental > Aquatic > Marine > Unclassified | place: Southern Ocean | collected 2014-10-08
TGAAGTATTCTCTAACTTTTTGAATATTTCTTTGGTGCATTGCAAATTGCTGTTTAGGTTCAATAAATCTTGGAACTTTAGTAAGACCCATCTCTCCCCAACCAGCAGCACCCTCTCTTTGTACTCTCCCAAAAGATGAATATTGATTTTCTAAATTCTTTAAAAGTTTTAATGTATCTTCTAAATTCTTTCTACCAACCACATCAGCATCTTCTTGGAGTCTAAATCTTAAAAAAGTTTCTAAACTAGCTCTAAGTTTAGTTACTCTTTCAGTAAGTTTTTCAAAATTCCATGCTTCTTGTATTTCAGATCCCATACGCTTGAATTTATCAGCATCAGTCAATATTTCAATCATTTCTTTATCTAAATTACTAATTCCTCCTAAAACTCCCCTAACTTTTTCTACAGGAGAAGTAAGTTTACCACCTTTTAATACATCTCCAACTATATCTTCACTAAATATTTTATCAAGCTTTTCGTCATCACCTAAAGCCCCTTTTGATTTAGTAATAAGTTGTTCTGGAGTTAAATAAAGACCTAATTGTTGCATTATATCTGGAGAAATATAACGTCTCATCTCAGTATAAATATCAGATGGTTTACCTAATGACTGAGAAATTCTTTTCTTCATGGTATTTATAGCAGTTTCTGCTTGACCATAAGCTTCTCTTGCATTGCCTAATTCACCTTGTTGTTGTAAATCACCTTCTAATTTTTTAGCTTCTTCTGCTTGTTTTATAAAAAAGTCGCCTAATGCTATTCTATAATATTTCCAAGCTTTACCTATATCACCCCCACCAATCATTCCAGCAAACTTCAAATCTTCTATAGTGTCTGCAAATTTTTGACCTTGAGGTCCCATTTCTTGAACATCACCAACTATAGAGGATAAACTTTCATGAAGATCAGTACCTACGGTCTCCATATTTATACCCTTTGATCTTAACTGATATTCCTTAGCAGATCTATGGGCACGTTTAAGATTTTCTAACTGATCATAAACAGCTTCTCCCATTACAGGAGCTTCTGGAATAGTATAACTTTCAAATCTTGATTTTTGTTCTTGTTGGCTTGTTCTAAATTTTTCTTGGGTAAGACTTGGGCGTTTTGGACCTTTTTCCATCCAATACGCACTACTAGGATCTTCTACCACCTTTTTGTGTTCTTTAGATAGTTTTTCAAACCTTCCCCATTCCTTGGTGGATAAAGGCTCTACCCCAGATTTACGTCTAGCGTCTGCTTTTTCTAAATCTAAAATATGAGTAGCTTCAGCAAATGCATCTTTACCATATTCAGAAACTATGGATTTTCTTGCTTGTGCTACGGCATCCATATCTTTTTTTAATCTACTAGGATCAAAGTTAAAACTTACTTTAGCTATATTCTTTATATCATCTCTGTCATAAAACCAAGCTTCCCCTTTAAGACTGTCTGCGGCAACATTATTAGCTTGTGCAACGGCTGCTGTATAAAGATTAAGTTGAGATGCTACATCCTCTAGTTTTTGTACATCATATTCTGTTAACCCACCTTTCTCCTTAAGCTCTGGTAAATCTGAAAATTTTTCAACACCTAAATCTTTAAATCTTTTGACCATTTTATCACTAACAGTCTTAATATCTATAATTTTCTCATCAACATATTCTTGAGTATCTTCATCTAATCTTTGTTTAATTAAATCTACATGTCCAGTTATGTCTTTTGCCATTGAACTGGTGTATTTAACATACCTTTCCACATCATATTTTTCTTTACCACCAGTTTTAGTTTCTAATTCTTTTGTTAATCTATCTTGTTCTTTCTTATGTATAACAGTTCCCTCAAAAGCCGCAGCTTCTGCTTTAGGAGGAACTTCTTTTTTACCTGTAAGCATATATTCTTTTATAGATTGAACTTGTTGTTGGGATTTAGGACCTTTACCTCCATATAATCCTCCACCTGACAAAGCACTGGCTCTATAAACATTTTTATATGTTTCCTCTAATGTTTGATTAACACCCGCAGATCTTTTTTGTAATTCTCTAAGCTCTTCAAGATGGCTTTTAGCTCCAGCTCCTTTTACATCTATGACACCCTGCATTGCACCAGAAGGCGTAAAAGTTAGACCTATACCTTCTTGTACACTTTGTATATGAACACGCACAATATCATCACTAGGTCTTCCAGTAAGAGATCCTCCAGGAACACCGGTACCAGGACCACCAGATCCTCCTATACCAGGAATCTTAGCGGCTTCTCCAAGTTCACTAAAAAATAAATTATTTGCTTTTTCTATGTTTTCTCTAATTTCTCTAGCAGATGACGTAGGAGCCGTGGTTGTGGGTCTTCCTACAGGAGCTTTTATTGTAGATTGTATTTCTTCCTCTAAAGCTTTTCTAACAACTTCTTTTGGTGGTAACAGTTTAGTTTCAAAACCTTTTGAAGATACTATAGCAGCTATAGCTCTATCCATCTGAGCTACTGCTTGTGCTTTTTGAATCAACACATCAGTATAGTCACTTATATTTTTTTCACGTTCGGCTTTTACTTTTTCATTTTCACCCGGTACTTCTGGATACATTGCTTTAGCAGCAGCGCCTAATTCTGGAGTTTCAAACTTTATTTGTCTTCTAGTTTCAGCACTAAGAGGTGGCACACCAGCAAGTAATGACAAAGCATCTATTTCTTTTCTTAATTTTTCTATAGATCCAGCAGCATTATTAGAAGGAGCTACGAGTTCTTTAATAAAAGATGGGATATCAGGCATTCCTTCTTCTAAAAGTCTTTTTGGTATATCAGAAGGCTCACGTTTTAAACCTATATCATAGCCTTCTTGTTTTAATTGATTTAATTTATATTCTTTTTTCTCCTGTTCCTTATACATATTATCTATAGTAGATAATACCATATCACTATAAGCACCACCAGGCTTGGTTTGACCTACTTCTTTTAAAGATCTAGCCAGACTCATCGCTACTGCTTGAGCTTCTTTATATTTTTCAGCAGAATATTTATCTAAACCTGAAGGAACTTTTACTTGACCGCCGGTTTCCTCATATGTCTCTGCTATACGTCCTCCTGTCGCAGAGCCACCTCTGAAACTATATAAAGGCATTCTTTGAGCCATTATTCTAGATGTACTTATTCCACCAGGTGCTTTCATCCCATAATATTCACTGGTTTTTATCTTTTCTTCAGCAAACTCTTTTAAAGGTAAATGAGCTTTTTTACCCATCGTTTCTTTTTGTTTTTCCGCTGGCATAGATTTAAGCTTAGATATAAGTGCTTCAACAGCGTCTTCTTCAATCTGTTTAGATAATTCTCTTAAGAATCCTTCAAAACCTATTAATCTTACCGCCTCATCAACAGCTTCTTTTCTACTAGTCACAGAAATTTCAGGCATACCTCTTGCTTTTCTTACACCAGAAATTTCTTTTTTTATAATGTCTGTGGGTAAAGTACCCAATCTTTTTTGTATAACTTTATCGCTGGTACCAGCAAATTCTTTTAATTGTTTATAGTCATCATCAGCTTGCTCTCCTGCTAAACCTATATTTTCTAACAATCTATCTAATCCTTCAGTCCCTTTACCTAAATCTGCTGCTATTTCACCACCCACTGGTTTTTGACCAGCTAATTTTACGTCCATTCCTTTCTGTTGAGCAAATCTACTCAATTCATTCATAAAAGTACTTATTTCAGATTCTGGTGCTGAACCTCCTAACATTTTAAGCCCTTTAGGCCATCTTTTTCTAAAAGTTCCAGTTGCTTCTGTTCTATGTTTTTCAGCACCTGGTTCTATCATACCCCCACCAAAACCCATTCGAGCTTCAGATACTCTTTGCATTCTATAAATGGCTTCGGTTTCTGGACCTGTATGTAGTTTATACAACTGACCAATTATAGCATCAGTATATTTTGCTTGGTATAATTTTTCACTAATTCCTGCTTCTATTAATTTAGAAAAATCAGAGTCTAAAGCTTTAATAGCTTCTAATAAGTCTTTAGAAGTATCAGTACCTTTTTTTACACTATCGTCTATAGTTTTAAGTATTTCTTCACGTGCAGATGGTTCTGTAACACGCTCTTCGGCAACTTCCTTTAATAATTGTTGTGTTGGTTTTTCAGAAGCACCAGCTAAAATATCTAACTTTTCTGTTGGTTTTAAAAAGTCTAACTTTTCAGTTATTTCTGGTCTTTTTAAAAATTCATACCCCTTATCAGGTTCCCATTTACTTTCAAAATATGTTAATAAATCAGCGAATGGGAATTTTGTACTTGTTGCTCCTGGAGCAGCTTCTTCAAAACCTCTAACAGCTCTCCAAGCAGTTTCAACAGAATTAGTTGATTTATTAAGAACATCAAAATGTTTCTTTATATCTTGTCTAGCTTCAGCTAAAACTCCTGAATGAGCTTCAATCTCATCACCATCAAAATCTAACTTTTGTTGTATGGCTGTATATTTTGGTAGTACATCTGATATTGCTTTATCTAATTTTTCTATTTTATCTGTAAGACCAGCAAGTCTGCTTGGGTCTGCTTGCATTCCGGCAGCTTCAGAAGTGGTATGTAATTCTTCCCTTGCTTTAATAAATTCATCTCTCACAGCTTCTAATTTTTTGATAACTTCGACAAAACCAGTCTTACCACCTTCAGTAGCCATTCTCATTTCTGGCACACCGGGTACAGAATATGTAAATTTACTCTTAGGATATTCTTCTTCTTTTAATATTTTAGCTTTATATGGTTGTAGTGAAGAAACACCAGTGAAAGGGAACCTCATAGTTTCTACATGAGGAACTAATTCTTTTTCTATAAAATCTTTAATAGCATTTACATCTGATTTAATGTTTACTTTACTTAAACCTTTTTCTAATTCCTCTTTATAATCTAACATTTTAGAAAGATTAGATTCTACAGTTGATGCTCTTTTGGTTTTCTCAGTTAACATTGGCATTCCAGATGTCATTTCATATCTTTTTTCAAATGTAACTGGCATTTTTTTTGCTATAGATTCAGGTATTCCAAGCTCCTCTTGTTTTAAAACAGGAACACCCTTCTTTTTATATTTTGATATAATATTTTTATGTTCAGTACCTATCTCATCTACAACATTAGCTATGTTATTAAATTCTTCAATATATTTTTCAAAACCAGCTTCTTTTGCTAACGACCTTAATGTATTACCAAATTCGCTTAATTCAGAAGTTCTATCAGTAACAGCAGTTATAGCTTTTCCTATTACAGCTGGGGCTTTTCTTTCAAAAAATGTTGCTTGTACAGCACCACTTTTACCTAATAAAGATTTTGCCAAAGCATTCATATAATTTACTTTAGCATTTCTTAAATTATTTAACTTTTTATTAATTTCTTCATCATCAGTTAGATCTATGTTTAATCTTTTAGCAAAATCTCCTATTGTACCAGCTTCCATCTCCTTAGCTATTCTTGGCTTAGCTGCTCTTAACTCAGGCCTAGATGTTTCACCTGCTCCTACCAATACATCAGACATTCTCCCTATAGTTAATTGAAGAGCATCTTCATGTGTTTTACCTGGTTTTTGTTCATATGCTTTTTTCCACTTATCAAAAAAATTAGCTATATATTTTGTTTCATAAGTTTCAGGTGGAAGTTTAGCTTCTGTAGAAAATGCAGGATCTACCTGAACCTCTTTTAACCCATTCCAAAATTTCTTAAAAACCTCCTCTTTTTCTGTTCTTCCGCCAGTTTTAGCACTAGCAACTTCTTTTAATACTTTTTCTTTAATAACTTTGTATGGATCTTTTGCTGCTGGACCCTCACCAGAGATAGCACCCTCCGCTTCTTTAGCACTATTTATTACCATTTGTAAATATCTTGACACATCATCCATACCATATTCACCGGCAAGTAATTCTTCTGGATATGTTTGTCTAGCTAATGGTCCTGGAATATAAAAAGGTTCTCTTTTTATTTCGCCTGTAGGTCCTTTACCTATAGGTAAATCCACCGCAAATTCAGAAGCAAACTTTTCGATATCTAAAACAGTTCCTTTTAAACTTCTTTCCCTATCTTCTTTACTAAAAGTACCTGTTCGTGGTTCAAAAGCCTGTACTTCCTTTAAAGGGACTTTCCTAATACCTTTCATTAAAGCTTCAGACATTTCTTTTCCTGGACCACCTTGTGCCATTGCCTCTAAAGCTTTTATATACTCAAATTGTTTTTTAGATTCTAAACTAGCTCCCCCACCTTTTATTTGTTCCATTAAAGGTGACTTTTCACCAAAAACACCTGCATAAGCAGAATAAGCAGCTACATTTATTTTGGCTCCTTTTCTTAACTCCCTAACTCCTTTAGCAGACCATTTTTCTGTTTCATGTGGTTCTTCAATTATTTGAACAAATTTAGGTCCTACTATACTTTTAACTGCCTCCCCATATTCATTCTTTACTGTAGTATAATAACTAGCAGCTGCTTCAAATGCTGCTGCTCTTTCAGCCATAACTTTTGCTTCTTCATCTGTTTTTCCGGAGGCTTTAAAAGTTTTAAAAAGCTCTTTCTCTATATCTTCTTTTTTCATTCCAGAAGACTCAAAACCTAGAGCTTTACTATATCCACTTAATAACCCTTTTTTTCCTTTTGCACCTAATATTTTTTCATAAACATCCTTATCAAGTCTTGGTTGAACAGTGGTTTCACCAGCGCCGGCGCCTATCACATTTCCCATCATAGTTTCTATAAATTCTGGTTGTAACCCACGTTTTATAGCTCCACGAGCACTTATTCTTATATCTATAGGTTTTTCTTCATGAAGTTTACCACCTATTTCTTTACCATACATACCTTTTAATTGTTTTATACCTTCAACATCTTTTGGTAATTCTTCACCATAAACTCTCTTTATTATAGCTGTAAAATCTTTATAAATTTGAGCTTGTTTTTTTACTTCCTCTGGTACACCTAATCCTTTAGCTACTTTATCAGAAGCATCACTAAACATACTAATCATAAATTTATTGCCGGATTCAACTAGGTCTTTTTGTAATCCTTCGATATCTTTCAATCTACCAAACTTAGGGGCTTTACCTTCTTCTCCTATTTTCCCTACAATATCAGAAGCTAATTGACCCATTGTTTTTGGTATCTTAGCTGTTCCTAAACCTTCCCCTCCCGTAGGAGTTACACTAACACCTTTAGAACCATATCTTGTAGTAAATTTTCTTCCAAAATAATTCATAAAAACTTCAGCTAATTGAGCCTTTTGAACCTCTACATCTTTACCTCTAACAGATATTACTTCTTTTTTAACTGATTCTATTAAAGCTTTATCAGCCTCTTTCTTGTACTCTTGTGGAACTCCAATTATTTCCATAAATTGGTTGGCTACTTTTGTTATAGACTTATCAGTGACATCCCTTAAAACTTTTCCTCCTTCTATATCAGTAACATGAGGACCACCAACAGTTCCTAATCTGCCTTTTGGTCCTGGTTTAACTAAAGTACTAACGGCTTGTGTTAATGCTTTTGCTAAATTACCAGATACTACTATTTGATCTTCAAAAGTATTTGCAGAGTGTTTTAATTCAGCTATAACATTGAAACCGTAACCTGTATCACCATACCTACCAGCAGAAATAAGGTCACGTTCTTTTGTAGTTCTAAATTTTGGTTCTTCAGTAGTTATTCCAGCTACACCAAAAACTTTTTTAGCATCAGCACTTAAACTTGACATAGCGCTGTTTACATAACTTATCTGTTTACCAAGCCTACTAAATTCACCAAATGGAGCTTGATCTAATAATTTTTCTGTATACAACTTAATGGCTGTAGATTCTAATGGAGCTAAAGATCTTGCTTTTTCCTTAAATGCAGGACCTCCTCTGTATTCTTTATATCTAGATGCTTGTTCTTCTGGAGTACCTAATGTAGAAATAGTTTTTACACCTCTTGGAATTCCAGCATATTTCTTTTCTATTCTTTTACCTGTTTGTTCTGTTATCTTTGAACCTGCTGAAGTTAAGGTTTCATATTCTTTAAGCATATCCCTTAAATTCATATTTATAGCTAATATATTATCACGTTGTTCGGTCGGAGTAACATTTGCTCCGCTTCCAACACCTTTAAATATTGGAGATGTTTGAAAAAATGTTGTGGTAACTTCTTCTTGATGCTTACCTCTCTTAACCTTTGATTTTTCTATTATAGGCATTAACTGTTCTACTTGAGCAACTGCCTTATCAAATCCTCTAAGGCTACTTGGTAAATCTGGAGAAGCAGCTATCTTTTTCAAAGGACTTGTTTTAAGTATTTTTCTATAAACATCATATACATTTTCAAATTTGATTGACTCTAGAGATTTAACCACATCATATGCAGAAATACCTAACTCTTCCATATAATCCATAAACTCATTGAACACTACAGGTAAATCAGCATTTCCCTTTTTAAATTCCTCTATTCCAGTACTTATTTTTTTCTCGTAGCCTGATACAGAACTTACACCAGCTTGTTGTCTTTTAGCGCCCACCATAGTAGCTGCTTCCTTATACTGCTCTAAAATAAAGTCCATTTGATTTGGAGCTATTTTAGATAACATTTTTCTAGACGTACCTTTAGCTAATTTCAACTTACCAACATCTGGTTTCATTCCTATATTAATTATATCTTCCTGAAGCTTAATTGCTTCTTCTCCTGCTACAGTTTTTTGTTCAGCCATCCTATCATATAATTCTTCAAACCCAGTTTTGTAAGTAGCAAATTTGGGTAAGGCTCTTTCAGTACCATATCTAGTTTTAAATATAGCAGTGCCTGTTTTAGAGATTTGTGCTGCAGGTATAGCTAATCTCTTTACAAGAGGAAAATCACCAGAAGTTAATTCTTTTTTAACTTGTGCAGCAGCAAAAGTTTCTTTAAATACATCATTTAAAGAGCTACCTAATCTATCTACCAATTCTTTACGCATTGCTGTGCCAACTTCAGTGCCTTTATGTTTAGACTTGACCTCTTTAAGTGCATCTTTCGTTGTTCTACTTATTGATCCTGTAGAAGTTAACTCTTCTATTTCATTTTCATCCCTTTGAACAAGCCATTTACCAATTTTATCTGCTTTTTCAGTATCTTGTTTGGTAATATCAGCTATGTTACTTTTTCTTTTGGACTCATATGCCTGTATTAATTTTTTTGGATCTTCTATTTTTACATAACTTTTATCCAATCCCTTTAATAGACTTTCAATACCACCTTTTTCACCTATTTTAGCTATTTGTAAAGTCCACTGTTGTCCTACATTCTTTAATTCTTTATCTAATAATTCCCAACCATATTGTTTAAAGTTTGTGCCTTTTTCCAAACCATCTATTAAATCTTTTTCAAGATTTTTTAAAGACACAGCTAAAGAGTCTGCTTTTTCCTTAACAGCTTTTCTAACATTTGAACCATACCCTATTTCAGTGCCTTTCAGTTCAAACGATTTTCCTGGCTCTATAATTTTTTGTGGAAATTCTCTAGTTGTAGATTGTAAAAATTTTACTTGATCCCTGACTCTAGCTGGAGTCATATTTTCAAGATTAAAACGGGATATTTCTTTTGACTTTTTATCTGCAGCACTAGCTAAACCATCAACAGCTTTACCTGTTTTTTTAAGTTTTTTATCGAGATCAGAAGCATTAACCCCACTTTTAATCTTTTTAAAAGCATCAGCTACGTCATCTATACCAGCACCTTTAAGTTCTGATGTCATTTCTACTATTGAACCTTTTAATTGTTCTATAGCTTTATTTAAAACAGGTGCTTTTACAACATCTTGCATACCACCAACACGTCTTGCTATCTCTGGATAATCCCCTTTTTCTTTGGCTGCTCTTAACGCTTTACCAGCTTGTTCAAAGCGTGGTCTCAAGGGGCTTTCTTTTGGTAATGTTGAATACATAGTTCTCATTTCACTTATAACTTTATTAAAAGAAGTATCTGCTTCTTTCATTAGTGTTTTAATATTACCAGAGAAACCTTTTTCCAAACCTTTTTTTACTGCGTCTTCAACTTTCTTTTCTATTGGTTTAGTGTCTACAGCCACACTAACTTTTAATTCTTTAAGTGATTTTATTATAATATCTGCAGTTTTTGCAAAACCCTCAAGACCAGTAGTTAAATCTTTCCACCCCTTTGTATTTACGTCAATACCTATAGTTTTTGGTAATTTCTCTAGGTCTTTAGATAAATCACCAATAACCTTAGTATCTACAGATATCTTACCTTTCTGTACTAATGTCTGTATATCACCTTGTATTTTTTTAAATTTGTTTAATAAATCTCCTACATCTTTTACACCATCACTTAGTTTCTTAACATTACTTTCTAATTCACTTCCTTTAAAACTAGGAGATTGTTTAAGTGCTTTTTCTAGTGTTTGCCCTATAGCTACAGCAGCTGTTTTAGCAAATTTACCAGGATCTTCTTCTGCTCTTTGTCTAACACCACGTACTTTACCAGCAGCTACTTGTTTAACTTCTGATAAACTCTTTTTAAATTCAACAACATCATTAGTTACACTCTTTATTGCTTTACCAGCTTTTGTGGTAGAATCACTTATTTGTTTATATTTTTGATTTAACTCTTGAAATGATTTCATCATTTCTTTTATTTCTTTTACATCTATACCACCCTCACTCTTACGCATAGACGATATATTTTTAACTATCTTATTAATATCACCAATTCCAGATTTTAATAAAACTACTATTTTACCAATTTCTTTAATGCCAACACCAGTATCTTTTGGGATGGCACTTTGCACAGCTCCAGATATAGCTCTTTCTAACGCTACTGTGTCCTCAAGTTGTATACCTTTACTAGATAGTATAGAATTAAGTCCTGCTACAATAGTTTTAGCCTGTCTATCAGAACTTCTTTCTATAGATTTTATAAGTTTGTCGTTTGATTGTGTTGTAGTAGTTTTTGATGGATATGCTTTGGTTAATTGTTTAATTTGTTGATTAACAATTTCAGAGGCTATTTCTTTAGCTATACGACGTGCTTCTGGACCACTAAGACCTGCAGACGCAGCTACACCTTTAACTTGCGTTTGTGCCTTAGCAAATTTTAAAAGTATTGCTTCTAATGATTTACTTAATTTATCAGAACTGTCTATAGCACCTCTTCTGAAAATTTTCTCAAGACTTCTAAGAAGATTTTTTAAAGAAGCATCACCAGCTTGGGCTTTGGTTTTAGTTGTACCTCCACCGGGTGATTTCGTTGATCCTTTAAGAAAAGTGAATGTATATTCGTCTTTAGCCAAGAATAGCACCTCCAATAAACATTAGTTTAAATTAAAAATTTTTTAATTATCCTTTTATTCCTAACCGTGTCTCGTTCTTTTCCTTATAAGTGCTTTATCTTTAATTCTTTGTGCTTCTCTTGGTTTATCGTACTTTATATCCTCATATAATTCATTTGATTGGGTTACGATTACTTCCTCTTTGTCAAATGCTGATAGTTTACCCTTTGTTTTTACTTTACTTCGCCTTGCCGCATCATCCCTGTTTCTATCATCATAATAATGTTGCATGTAAGCATCTAATGCGTCATTATCATCAATGATTAAATCTGGGGGTCTATCTTCTGGAAGCATCTCGTAAATATTTTGATAGTAATTTGACCAATAGGCCAAATTTAACATATTATTTGTATAATCACTTGTGGAAACACCAAAAAGCTGCTCCGCCGTTTTCTGGCTAGTAATATATCTTATTCGCCATAAATTACTTCGTGCTATATATCTAATAAGTTCGGTATTTAATCCTCTATAAAATCTTAAAAATCCAGATAAGAGTTCATCTTTAAACATTAAATCATTTTCTTTTAAAAGATCTTTATAAGTTTCCCAATATAATTTACCTGTATCATCATTGTATGTACAAGCCCAACATAAATATAAAGTTCTTTCTTCTTCTGCTTTAACATCAGCAGACATCATTAATTTAGAAATTTTCTTAGCTCTTAAAACATGCATTTCGCTTTTTATATCAGATACAATTTTCTTTAACCGATCTTGTCTTGCTTTTACAACAATTGTTTTAGCTAATAAAATTTCTTGTCCTTTTAATTTTGTTTCTAATCTAGAAAGTTGATCTTCTTCTTCTTGAGTAAAAAGATTTCTTTCTTTTATCAACTTTTCTAAATCTTCAGTAGATAGCATACCTTCAGAGATAGCTCTATTATATGCTTCATTATAAACAAGGTTGGATCTTAATCTGATATTATTATCTGGCTGCTGAAATCTGATATGAATATCCTCATCACCAAGTTTGGTATATAATAAATCACTACCTGTAAAAATCTTACATAAATATTTCTCTACTTCCTCATGAGTTAAATCCATTCCTATACACCCGTTACAAACGTTTTTATCTTTTCTTTACATTTATCAATATCAATATCCCACTCTTTGTCTGTAATAATCAATAAATCTATTCTTTGTTGCTGGCAGAGTTGTTGTTTTATTCTATCATTTTTTATAGCACCATTTTTACTATGCCAATAAACACCATTACATTCAATTGCTTTATTTAATTGAGGAAACCAAATGTCAAGTTCCAAAAATCTATTTGTATTTGGATTAATCAATTTAGTCCTATCATTTTCAACAATCTTGATACCTGACATCCTAAGAAACTTTCCTACTTCTTTTTCCCATTTAGAAAACTGATTATTACATTTAAAACACCTGCTTCCAGAAATCCAATCACGCTAACTGACCTTATACTCATGACCATTAGGGCAAATACATTCTAACTTTTGTCTATTATTTTTATACTTATTTGTTAATAATACATAATCTTCTTTATTAAAAGCATTCTTCACAAATAATAAAGTATTCTTAATTTTTCCAAAACAATAAAAACACCTATCACCTTGTTGCCAATTATTCCATTTTATAAAATGTCTATGACCATTAGGACAAATATAATCTAATTTTTGGAATGCGTTTTTATATATCTTTGTCAATAACTTATAATTTTCAGATTCAAATGATTGGTGTATTAACACTATATCTAATTTAACATTACCATAACAATATGGACATCTTCTTCCTTGTTGCCAATTAACCCAAGAAATACTATGTTTGTGACCATTCGAACAGCGATAATTTAACTTCGCTTTAGCATTTATGTATTCGTCAGACAACAATTTATACCCCTCTCTTTCAAATTGTTTCCTGATAAATTCAATAGTTAATTTTTTCATATAAAAATCTTCTCACCAAGATTTTATTTGGGGTAAGAATAAATAAGTGAGTATCTATTCAAGGTGATTAACCATGTCCCCCAATCTTATTGTTTTTTAGTTATCCATTTTTTAACTATCTGTTTTCTTCTTTACTTTTGTTGTTGTTTTTCTTTTTTTAGTGGTTTTAGGCTTTGCTTTAGGTTTAGCTTCTGCTTCATTTATTTCCACCTCTTCTTGAATTACTGCTTCAGCAGCTTTTAAAGCTTCTTCAGCTCTACTGATAATATCTTCTTCAACCTCACGCATTGCCACAGCCTCTGGTGTCTTATCAAGAAAATCTGATTCTAGACCCTGTAAATATAACATTACTTCAAGTCTAGATCTTATAGCCAACGCAGCTAAATCTTTATTTTTTTCTTTCAAAAATTTATCATAAGAATCCCAAACACTTTTTTCATCTTCAGTCTGAATCATACAAGAAGTCAAATATTCTAACCTAGCATCATCAGATATCTGTTCGCAGGTATTATTCATTGGTCCGGAAAGTCTTTGATTCCATTGAAACAATTCTTCTCTAGCATTATATACTTCAATAGATAAATTTCTTTTTTCTTCTAAATCAGTTGTTTTATCTAAAGCGTCTAATTTTGTACCTAATTCTCTTTGTAATTCTGTAGCGCGCTGCTCAAATTCTGGTCCTATAATACCTCTTTGTCTTAAAATATCCATCATTTCAGCACTAGTAGTTATCCCTTCCACCAAACTACGAGTATACATTTTACTATAATGCCAATC
>Ga0307992_1001450_pt1 | contig 13976 bp, 6 predicted proteins | sample EllFjometagen133_FD_203162 | JGI IMG/M metagenome (GOLD analysis project Ga0307992, IMG submission 203162) | Marine microbial communities from Ellis Fjord, Antarctic Ocean - #133 | ecosystem: Environmental > Aquatic > Marine > Unclassified | place: Southern Ocean | collected 2014-10-08
ATACTTCCCTGATTCAATTTCTGAAAGAACTTTTAACTTAAAACTTTCACTGTACTTCTTAATTGTCCTGTTGTCTTTTAACATTTTTAATTAGTATTGTGTAGACATTTTTCAGGACGGGACATCACACTACCTGCTTCTTCCTTCGTCTTCCTTCCTACCCAAAAAACTGCTGATCCAAACCACACAATTACACCTATCAGCATGTATAGTTTTAGTTGCGAAAGTTCAATTTTATCCATCAGGAACAGAATAGAAGGGATTATGGTTAAACCTAATCCGGTATATGAAATTATTTTCAGGATAAGCTTCTTTATATTTATACTAATATAATAGTTCTCCTGTTTTCCACACATTGATTCTTGAATTTTGCAAACACCAGTATATCTGCATGATATAATTTGGTACTTTGAAATATGGGTGCTGCATTGCGGGAAACAGGAAAAATGTTGCACGTACTGTAAGAATTGGAAATAATGAAGCCAGACATTTCTTCAACAACATCTCGGTCTGACAGTTTGACGACTTCGAAATGCCCAACTTTTCATATATCAGGACCGTCAGGCTCAAAGCGTGTCGCTGGTAAATAGATGCGATTGTATAATAAAAACTTAGTCCTCAGCAGATGAGTATGAATAATCATTCCGTTTCAAAAGTAAGTTACTTGCCAAGAATTGGAGTACATATTTACATCAAGAAAAGATTAGATTACTCAACCATTTTCTCTAGTACATAGAGTCGCGCTGTTCTTTTATTTTATCGTTAAGGATATAATCATCATAATCCATGCGCTTATCAATAATTCCCTTAGGAGTAATCTCAATAATACGATTACAAACCGTTTGAATAAACTCATGATCGTGTGAAGCCATGAGAATGCTTCCCTTAAACTTAGAAAGGTTATTATTGAACGCCTGGATCGATTCCAGGTCAAGGTGGTTGGTTGGAGTATCAAGAACCATTACATTGGCATTAAGCAACATCATTCTTGAAATCATACAACGAACTTTCTCGCCCCCCGACAGGACATTGCACTTTTTAAATATTTCCTCCCCAGAGAAAAGCATTTTTCCCAGATAACCACGGATAAACATTTCGCTGCTGTCCTGGGAATATTGTCCAAGCCAGTCAGCAAGGGTTTTATCCGACTCAAAAAAGTGTTCGTTATCAACTGGTAAATATGCATGGGTTATGGTCTGCCCCCACTCAAAAGTTCCGGAGTCGGCCTGATCGTTATTATTAAGTATTTCAAAAAAGACGGTCATAGCCCGCGTATCGCGCGAAAGGAATACAATTTTATCCCCCTTCTCCATATTAAAGCTCAAATTCCTGAAAAGCGTTTTCCCTTCAATACTTTTGCTCATTCCATTTACTGTAAGAATATTGTTTCCTACCTCGCGCCCAGGAGTAAATATAATACCTGGGTATTTTCGGGTAGAGGGTTTGATCTCCTCAATATTTAGCTTCTCCAACATTTTTTTGCGACTGGTTGTTTGCTTCGACTTGGCCACATTGGCACTAAAGCGGGCAATAAACTCCTGTAGTTCCTTCTTCTTCTCTTCAGCCTTTTTATTCTGATTGGATTGCTGTCTCAATGCCAGCTGACTGGACTCATACCAAAAGCTGTAGTTCCCCGAAAATTGCTGTGCTTTCCCAAAATCGATATCAACCGTATGAGTACATATTGAATCAAGGAAGTGCCTATCGTGCGAAACCACCAAAACAGTATTCTCGAAATTCGAAAGATAACTTTCCAGCCAATTAACGGTATCCAAATCGAGATCGTTAGTTGGCTCATCGAGTAACAAATTATCGGGGTTGCCAAAAAGTGCCTGAGCAAGAAGTACTTTCACTTTCTGCTTACCACTAAGCTCTTTCATGAGCTTATCATGCAGATCTTCTTTAATTCCCAGTCCGCTTAAAAGACTTGCCGCATCGCTTTCGGCATTCCAACCATCCATATCGGCAAACTTATTCTCTAACTCTGCTGCGTACAAACCATCCCTGTCCGAGAAATCGGGTTTGGCATACAAAGCATCTTTTTTGTTCATAATATCCAAAAGTTGGGTATGACCCATTATTACCGTCTGAAGAACCTGACATTTGTCGAATTCAAAGTGGTTCTGCTTCAATACCGATAATCGCTCGCCGGAACCAAAACTTACACTGCCTCGTGTACAGGCTACATCGCTATACAACATTTTCAGAAAGGTAGATTTTCCTGCACCATTTGCCCCAATTATACCATAACAATTGCCCGGGGTAAACTTCAAGTTAACATCTTGAAACAGAATACGTTTTCCAAACTGAATCGCCAGATCCGATACTGTAATCATTGACTAAAATTTAATATTTATAAATGGGGTTTTTCAGAGAGGGTGCAAAAGTAGAAATTAAATGCGATTAATAAACTATACTGACGTTTTTGTGTATGGAATGTTTTTATTTTATAACTAATTCCGGCGTTATTGTAAGCGAAGATTAAAGTTTTTAAATACCGGGGAGCGCTTGCCTTTCGGCAGTTACGTAATAAGAATATAATAATGCTTAACCTCCGTCAGCGGTTCTAAACCCTGACGGTGGTTTAATAACAAAATGTTTCGATTATGATTCCGCTGTTTCTATTGGATTCCTATCAATTAAACTCAAACCGTGGAAAGGGAGGGTCAATAAAAAATATGGATAAATAAATTATGCATTAAAATCGCAGTATAAAAATAAATAAAGGTCATTGGGCGGTTAAGTCTTGATTTGGTGTAAAGTATGTGGCTTAAATTTTATAATATATTTTTCAAGGAGCGAACAAAACAAGAGATTTTTAGCTTTATACTACACATGTAAATAGAGTATTTTGTTTTTGAATTGGGTGACCCAAATGGCGAAAACAGGAGAAACAGCTAAACAGATGCTTTCTACGTCTCGCTTCTTACAGTTCTATTCCTCATCCTACTCAACTTACTTGCTTTTCACTTATTCCTTCTTCTTCCTTCCTACCCAAAAAACTGCTGATCCAAACCACACAATTACACCTATCAGCATGTATAGTTTTAGTTGCGAAAGTTCAATTTTATCCATCAGGAACAGGATAGAAGGGATTATGGTTAAACCTAATCCGGTATATGAAATTATTTTCAGGATAAGCTTCTTTATATTTATACTAATATAATAGTTCTCCTGTTTTCCACACATTGATTCTTGAATTTTGCAAACACCAGTATATCTGCATGATATAATTTGGTACTTTGAAATATGGGTGCTGCATTGCGGGAAACAGGAAAAATGTTGCACGTACTGTAAGAATTGGAAATAATGAAGCCAGACATTTCTTCAACAACATCTCGGTCTGACAGTTTGACGACTTCGAAATGCCCAACTTTTCATATATCAGGACCGTCAGGCTCAAAGCGTGTCGCTGGTAAATAGATGCGATTGTATAATAAAAACTTAGTCCTCAGCAGATGAGTATGAATAATCATTCCGTTTCAAAAGTAAGTTACTTGCCAAGAATTGGAGTACATATTTACATCAAGAAAAGATTAGATTACTCAACCATTTTCTCTAGTACATAGAGTCGCGCTGTTCTTTTATTTTATCGTTAAGGATATAATCATCATAATCCATGCGCTTATCAATAATTCCCTTAGGAGTAATCTCAATAATACGATTACAAACCGTTTGAATAAACTCATGATCGTGTGAAGCCATGAGAATGCTTCCCTTAAACTTAGAAAGGTTATTATTGAACGCCTGGATCGATTCCAGGTCAAGGTGGTTGGTTGGAGTATCAAGAACCATTACATTGGCATTAAGCAACATCATTCTTGAAATCATACAACGAACTTTCTCGCCCCCCGACAGGACATTGCACTTTTTAAATATTTCCTCCCCAGAGAAAAGCATTTTTCCCAGATAACCACGGATAAACATTTCGCTGCTGTCCTGGGAATATTGTCCAAGCCAGTCAGCAAGGGTTTTATCCGACTCAAAAAAGTGTTCGTTATCAACTGGTAAATATGCATGGGTTATGGTCTGCCCCCACTCAAAAGTTCCGGAGTCGGCCTGATCGTTATTATTAAGTATTTCAAAAAAGACGGTCATAGCCCGCGTATCGCGCGAAAGGAATACAATTTTATCCCCCTTCTCCATATTAAAGCTCAAATTCCTGAAAAGCGTTTTCCCTTCAATACTTTTGCTCATTCCATTTACTGTAAGAATATTGTTTCCTACCTCGCGCCCAGGAGTAAATATAATACCTGGGTATTTTCGGGTAGAGGGTTTGATCTCCTCAATATTTAGCTTCTCCAACATTTTTTTGCGACTGGTTGTTTGCTTCGACTTGGCCACATTGGCACTAAAGCGGGCAATAAACTCCTGTAGTTCCTTCTTCTTCTCTTCAGCCTTTTTATTCTGATTGGATTGCTGTCTCAATGCCAGCTGACTGGACTCATACCAAAAGCTGTAGTTCCCCGAAAATTGCTGTGCTTTCCCAAAATCGATATCAACCGTATGAGTACATATTGAATCAAGGAAGTGCCTATCGTGCGAAACCACCAAAACAGTATTCTCGAAATTCGAAAGATAACTTTCCAGCCAATTAACGGTATCCAAATCGAGATCGTTAGTTGGCTCATCGAGTAACAAATTATCGGGGTTGCCAAAAAGTGCCTGAGCAAGAAGTACTTTCACTTTCTGCTTACCACTAAGCTCTTTCATGAGCTTATCATGCAGATCTTCTTTAATTCCCAGTCCGCTTAAAAGACTTGCCGCATCGCTTTCGGCATTCCAACCATCCATATCGGCAAACTTATTCTCTAACTCTGCTGCGTACAAACCATCCCTGTCCGAGAAATCGGGTTTGGCATACAAAGCATCTTTTTTGTTCATAATATCCAAAAGTTGGGTATGACCCATTATTACCGTCTGAAGAACCTGACATTTGTCGAATTCAAAGTGGTTCTGCTTCAATACCGATAATCGCTCGCCGGAACCAAAACTTACACTGCCTCGTGTACAGGCTACATCGCTATACAACATTTTCAGAAAGGTAGATTTTCCTGCACCATTTGCCCCAATTATACCATAACAATTGCCCGGGGTAAACTTCAAGTTAACATCTTGAAACAGAATACGTTTTCCAAACTGAATCGCCAGATCCGATACTGTAATCATTGACTAAAATTTAATATTTATAAATGGGGTTTTTCAGAGAGGGTGCAAAAGTAGAAATTAAATGCGATTAATAAACTATACTGACGTTTTTGTGTATGGAATGTTTTTATTTTATAACTAATTCCGGCGTTATTGTAAGCGAAGATTAAAGTTTTTAAATACCGGGGAGCGCTTGCCTTTCGGCAGTTACGTAATAAGAATATAATAATGCTTAACCTCCGTCAGCGGTTCTAAACCCTGACGGTGGTTTAATAACAAAATGTTTCGATTATGATTCCGCTGTTTCTATTGGATTCCTATCAATTAAACTCAAACCGTGGAAAGGGAGGGTCAATAAAAAATATGGATAAATAAATTATGCATTAAAATCGCAGTATAAAAATAAATAAAGGTCATTGGGCGGTTAAGTCTTGATTTGGTGTAAAGTATGTGGCTTAAATTTTATAATATATTTTTCAAGGAGCGAACAAAACAAGAGATTTTTAGCTTTATACTACACATGTAAATAGAGTATTTTGTTTTTGAATTGGGTGACCCAAATGGCGAAAACAGGAGAAACAGCTAAACAGATGCTTTCTACGTCTCGCTTCTTACAGTTCTATTCCTCATCCTACTCAACTTACTTGCTTTTCACTTATTCCTTCTTCTTCCTTCCTACCCAAAAAACTGCTGATCCAAACCACACAATTACACCTATCAGCATGTATAGTTTTAGTTGCGAAAGTTCAATTTTATCCATCAGGAACAGGATAGAAGGGATTATGGTTAAACCTAATCCGGTATATGATATTATTTTCAGGACAAGTTTCATAATATTCAAGCTATGATTACAGTTCTTTTTTGATATATCCTACTTATTAACAGGTAGGTAATAACTCCAAGTATCCAAACCGGTGGTCCCAGAAAAAAGACTTCCACGCCAAATACTCTGTTCATTATAAGTGCAAGCAATAACAATCCGAACCATGTGATCCCTGCAGCCCAGTTGAAATTTATTTCTTGTTTTTCAGCATAATAGGGTGTTAATCCGAGTTTAGGTATCAGGTAATAGTCAGCAAATATTACAGCTCCCATTGGCAACAGTATCAGACCATAAATAGCTACAAACTCAAGCAATTTCATAACCAGTGCAGGGAACAGAGCAGCAGCTGTAGTAAGCATTCCGGCAATTAGAGTCACTTTCCAGCGGCTCCAGTTTGGAGAAGCCACCTGCAGGGCTAGTCCGGCTCTGTAAAGTGTTGGGTTTGCTGTTGTCCAACCGGCAATTACTACACAAACTGCTCCGGAAATACCTACAATATTATATGCTAGCGGCCCCGGGGCATCGAAAAAGAAATTATTGTACAATGCTGCTGCGTAAATTATCCCTGAGCTGATCCAGGCGATATAGTGCCCGAGGAACATACCGATAGCAGATGCAAAACCATACTGCCATTTCCTTGCATATCTGAACAATGAAAGGTCTGCCATTCCGAGGTGCATAGCAGCATTCGCCAGCCATGTAAAAAATATCACATGCCATATTGTGAATTTGGATTGACCATCAAGTGGGATACCACTCCAAATCTTTACCTTAGCTATATCCCAAAATTCACTAAACGAATTCACGTCCATGGTCCCAATGGAAGCAATAGCGGCAGCAACAAATATCAGGAACATCCAGGGAGCACTTACCCTGGCAAACCTGGCAAGTGACTCAAAACCCATAATTGCCACTGCAGTGATCACTGCACCTACAAAAATCACTGTAACCACCCAACCTATACTATTAGGAAAGAGATCATTAAGTTCGGGCATCTGAATATGAAAAGGGATTCCAACCGCAGTAGCTGATACAGCTACCATTGCACCGGCAAGGAAACAAAACATTAACGCGTTTACAATATTATAGATAAAAACCAAAACAGGTCCGGCAATTTTTTTAAGATGCCAGTAGAGCGATAGCCTTACCTTTACAGCTATAGGTGCAGTAATAAATGCCCAGCTAAGCACAGCAAGGATATTTCCAATTAATCCACCTACCAGCATATCAACCACCGATACACCATGAGCAACAAACAGCATGCCTATTACAAACTCTGTTCCTGCTACATGTTCACCAGCAAATATTCCAAGGAAGTTTCCTATACCCTGTAATTTATCTTCCCTCACCGGCTCCCGGTCAAATTCATAAAGCTTATCAAGTTTTTTTGTTATTGTTGCAGCTTTCATCTTTTCAACAATACTTCTTTTTCATATTTATTTATCTCACTTATATACCCTTCATCAGGAATAACTCCATTGTTAAGACAATAATAATTCCAGACAGCCCCGAAAGGTTTTGTTTTCATCTCTTCAAGTAAAGCCAGTCGTTCAAAATTTTTCCCTTCTTCTTCATATTTCAATAAAATATCTGACGGCTCAAGCAGGGCATACAGTAAACTTTTCAGTGCTGCCCTGGCACCCACCACATAAGCACCAATTCTGTTAATGCTGGCATCAAAGAAGTCAAGACCAAAATGCACTCTTGACAAAGCATCTGAACGGACAACCTCCTGAGCAATTAGCAATATTTCATCATTCTGAGTAACCACATGGTCACTATCCCATCTAACCCCTCTGGTTAAATGAAGCAATATTTCATCTACAAATTGCAGGCACGAAGATATTTTATCACCAACACTCTCTGTAGGATGAAAATGCCCATTATCAAGGCAGATCATTTTATTGTTTTTTGCTGCATAAGCCAGGTAGAAATCATACGATCCAACAACGAAAGATTCACTCCCGATTCCAAATAATTTACTTTCAACTGAATCCTTAAGATATTTTTCTGGTATCCCGTATTCAAATATCTCATCAAGTGATTCCTTAAGAAGGCTCCTGTGTCCATACCTGTCAAGAGGTGTATCCTTTGTACCATCAGGAATCCAGATATTATGGATGCAACTGCTATCCAGTTTCAGACCAAAATATTCTCCAATTTCCCTGCATCGTTTTACATGCTCTATCCAGAATTTCCTTACAGATTCATTTTTACTTGAGAGTGTAAAACCCTCATCAGCTTTCGGGTGTGAGAACAAGGTAGAATTAAAATCCAGTTTTAATTTGTTGGTGCGAGCCCAGTTTATCCAACCCTGGAAATGGTCAGGTCTGATTTCGTCACGATCAACCGGCTTGTTCCCAAACTCCCCATAAATTGCATGAAGATTAATTCTGTGTTTACCAGGTAACAGGGACAAAGCTTTTTCCAGATCACTCCTGAGTTCACCTACATTCCTTGCTTTGCCGGGGTAGTTACCCGTAACCTGAATCCCACCACCTGACAGTCCCGCATCCGGAGTTTCAAAACCTCCAACATCATCACCCTGCCAGCAATGAAGTGAGAGACTGATACTACTAAGCTTACCTATAACCTGCTCAACATCCACTCCCAGAGATTCATATTCTTCCTTTGCAAGTTGGTAAGCTGATTCGATTTTCTTTTCATTCATAATAAGATATTGTTACTAGTTACTGGTTCAATTTATTAACCTCAAACCTCAAACATCTTCAAACTCTCTGCTCTTTGCTCTTTGCTCTTCAGATAAGCGATTTGATCCGCTCATCAAGCTTCTCCTGATCATTTGCAAAAGTGGCAAGTCCTGCAAGATTTAGCAAAGTATCAACAGCTAGCTCTCCTTTAGCTATCCTTCCTGCCCACTTCGAATGTTTCGGTATCTTTCCATCTTCTTTTATCCATCTCAATTCCTCAACAGTAAGTTCCGGAAAAATATCACCACAATCCATGTCTCTTGCAATTGCACTAAGTTCTTCACCTGTTGCCGGAACATTATTATCTATATACCTGGCAAACCGAAGTTCTTTATCTTTCACTTCCCAGATGGTATCCAGTCTGAATTCCTTTTCACAATCATTATTAAATTCAGCCATATAATCAGTATTCACCTGCGAATCAAATACCCCATCCAGCATATTCCTTCCCTCTTTAGCCACTGCAGGAGGAATAGTGTATACATTCACTCCAGCCAATGATTTTAATTGTTCAGCTTCACGAAGACTGGCAACTATCAGTTTTGTTCTTACCTGATCTTTAGTAGCTAGTTCATTTAGCCATCTCTGAGATGAAATTACAGCCTTCTCTCCCACCCACTTACCATCTCCAAGCTCATTATCAATCATGTAGGCAGCTATCCTGCCCATAAATACATTACAATATGATGATCTGGCTATTAAAGATACCAATACATTAAACCTTGCACTGAATTCAAGTGTAAAATTAACTCTAACACCTGCTTCTCCAAGTATTCTTGCTCCTAACAGACCGGATGCAGTAAATGGCACTTTCACCAGGAAATTATCCGGACAGATATCATAATAACGCTTGCCAAACTCTATAATAGCATCAATATCATCAGCTGTATCAGTGTGTAACTCAACGCTTACCATCCCCCCGAACTTCTTCACCAAACGCAAACCATGATAGGCATTCAGGATAAATGCAATTTCCATAACCTGTTCATCTGCTGAAAAATCTTTGACCAATTCCCGAAGTTCAGGAATCAGGTTATCATAGATCCCTTTCTGAATCTCATTATTCAACAGTGTATTATTGGTAGTAAGTGCAGACATCTCCTTTGTCCACAACCCGGAAGCTAATGAAATATCCCCTGTATCAAGCCATATTTCCGTTCCGGCTTTATTTAAATTCCTCCAGAAACTATCACTGGCAGGTTTTATTTTTTCTTCATTTACTGATTTAAGAATATAGGCCTTGATATCCTCATGGATAGAACTTTTCGTCATCTGATTCAAGGTTTAGTAATTATTAATGGATTAAAAATACCGAAGATATTAAAAATCCGGATATATGAATGGTTACACCGGACAGATGTACCGTGAACTTATTAAAAAATTATCAACAGTTGCTAAGATCCTGCCCCAAAAAACACCTTAACAAACCCTGACATAAAAGGTTTTATTTCCAAATTAAAAGATTTCTCAGAAATTGCCCGACCGGTAGCATCAACTTCCTGAAGCATAAGTTTTCTATTTTTCAGATAAGGTGATTCAATCGCCAGAATAGTGTTTTTCCCTGCCACTTCTCGTATATGAAGCATAACCGAACCCGTCTCTTCACATGGTCTGGCATTCACCAATAACATATTTTCAGAAGAAAATTTCAGAACCGAAACTTCCTGCAAAAGAGTCTTTTTTTCCCCTGCCGGCAGTACACGACACAAAAAAGGAATCCTGTTACTCCAACCGGTGCGGGTTGCATTTTCCACTCCAGTATTGGCTGTTGTAGTAAGAAAATAACTCCAGGTAAAAGATCCCTGCTGATCTGCATTAAAATTGGTTGTCCAGTAATTATTCATAGGCCAGGAGAAAATATGGTTTGTTTCAGGAACTGCATCAGCATCATACCTACCTGTGTTTATACCACCAAATTGCATCAAGGGAGCTTCCTGGCTTCCTAAAATGATCTGCATTTTATTATTGCGGACCGTAACGAAATTCTGAACAGTATTCCAGTCGTTAGCTGATCCGGGGATTTGGTCAACCCCTGCTTCCATGACCCCTCCTGCCACTTCACAAAAAATCTTTCCATTATCCAGCTGAAACGGGAATGCAATGTACACTGCTTCCGGATCAGTAACCGGTTTCTTCAACAATGTGTATTCCATTCCAATTAACGAACTTGTATGATATAACCTTATCTCTGCAGTAAATCCACCTGGGCTGTATGAACAATCCTCTATCTCCCCTGCAAGGCGAATAGCATCATAAACAGGTCCGTGTGTTACGGCATCTAAATAAACTGTATCTAGCCCAAACCGTTCGTAATCATTCAGGGTAAAAGCTTCCATTTGACTCCGGTTTCCCAGACGCTCATAAATAAAAGCTCCCAGCATCCATTTCGCATTTCCATCTACAAGCTCTGTATCATTTCTCTTATCATAAAGACTTGTAACTGCTCCTAACCTGCTATCCACCTGTATACGATACCACTCATTTTCAAGAATCGTGTTTTCTGTTTGTTCAACTTCAACCGGTTTGTTAAATCCCTCAAGCAATTCAAGGCGGTATGTTTTGAATCCAAAAGCCGGAATATCTTTCACCCATACGCCCCATCGTGTACCGTCACTGCGGTTACTAAATGCCTGGGCTGGCACTTCATTACCTTCCTGGTCGACAAAACGGAATTTTTTGTCCTTCGGTAAAACCTGGTGATCAATATACACTGTTGAAAGCCCGCTCCTTTTCCAGTTCAAAGTATTAAATACTGTTATTGACGGGACATCGGTCTTATGAATCTTACTTTGCAGGCGTCCCATCACTTCTTCTCCCACCATTCGCGACCGCTTAAACGCTTCCCATGCATATGATTCTTTCAGTCGTCGCTGCTCCATCGTACTTTCCCCGTAAGGATTCCTGACACTTTCTGATGAGCCCAATGTATGCTCTCCATAAAACAGCAATGCTTTATTTGCTTCATCTACCCGTTGAATAAACCCTTCCGGAACTCCAGCATTCATAATAGCCGCCATTGACATACCTCCCTGATTCGCGATCAAATCAACATGAGCTTTACGTGTTGCAGCCACCTCACGAGCACCTGAACCAAATCCATCCGTCCACCAATCAGGCCATGCAGCCCGGTAAACAGGCAGGTCATCTGAATGTTTTTCTTCAATCTCATTAAAAAACTCATTAACAATAGCCGTTCTCAACTTTGGCCATTCATACAGGTCATTCCATTTCCTTATCATATCACTTGCAAGAGTTGAAGGAGGTGAATTATCGGTTAAATAACCCGAGTGCTGTATCGCTGTAATATTAAAGGGGTATCCTTTGTCACCAAGATCTGCGAGGTAGTTCAACAGTTTATCTTCGAAATTATTAAAATCCCCGGTATGAATACCAAACACCGTATTGCCTGTCATATAATGTTCAGCACGATAAGCCAGCATCCGGTTTCCTGAAGGTGATTCCCACCAAAAAGCAGTAGGCTTATCAAAAGCGATAAGAGCACGATGACCATGTGTTCCCATGTTCAGATACTTAATACCTAGCGCTGGGAAAAAATCACTAAAACACCAGCCGATGCCATTCACATCATCCTGCATAGCAGTTGATACAGTTAATCCTGCTTCACGGATCCTTCTAATGGGTTTAAGGGAAGCAGCAAGCACCTGTTCATCAGGTAGTTCGTCATAATTGAAATACATTCCTGTAATCTCAATCCTGCCTTCATTCACACGTTTTTTCAATCTCTCTATTTGTTCCTGCGGTCTGCATTTCAGGTATTCATCCACCGCCCAGGATGCTTCACATGTCCAGCGGAATTTTGCCGCATCCGGATAATCATCTGTTTTATCACAATAATCCAGTGCATAATCAATAAACCGCAGATGCTCAGGCAGGATCTCAGTCTGAGGTCGTGTATACCCGATATCAGTATGTGTATGTTGCACAAAATTAATTCTCCATGGCCTCACCGGTTCAATTGTAACTGTTTCCCCGGCACTGAACCGGCTACTCTCAATACGAATATTTACCTCTTTTGACTTCTCAATCGCTGGCATACTCACACGGTAAAAGCGGTGTCCGAAATCAAGTTCAATATTTCTATCCAATTTGGTATCTACAAGCAGTTTTCCTTTAACTGAAGGACCAAAATAGTACACATTAACCCCTATTACCTGGGTTCTTTCATTCCCTTTCTTCAACACTGCAGGATAAGGATTTACCTCAATACCCGACTCCAATTCCGACATAAAGGTCATATACCAGGCACGGCTGTTTGAAGGACTGCCTGTAACTTTTAATTTAACCGCTTTCCCCGGAGTTAAAAATTTAAAAGGTATCTTAAGAAACATAAAACCAAAATTATCACCAACTCCGTCAGTTTTGTTATTTGCATATGATAAAATAATATCATTTTTTTCCGATACTTCCCATTTTTCCTCTCTTGTTGTAGAAAAAGGAAGCTTATATTTATCATCGATTTCGAGAATCATTTTAACATTTCCCATGTTACAACCCATTCCTGCCAGCCAAACAAATACAGCTTCTTTTTCGCTGTAATCTTGAGGAACAGGTTCAGTCTTCCATTGCATTGATTGCTTACCGTTTAACGCTCTGACAAGCATACTTTCATTAATACCCGGAATAGATGAGTGATAATTAAAATCGGTACCTGATATCTTTTCCGAAAAACCCCTGAAAAGCATTTTTTCTTCAGGAAGATTTACCTGTGCATACGAATGGAAGGCAAAGAATAATAATGCAAAACAAAATAGTATAGGTGCTGACCGTTTCATTTATATTTGTTTTTAAGTTAAATATTAAATTTTTCAAAGTAATTAAAAAGGCTGATACTATTTAAGAAAAGTTATAAAAATTGAATAATTGTGGAATAACTAAAATTAGAATAACATATCAATCAAATATTAAGTCTGGAAAATTTTGACACACTTATTTGTCAGAAACTTTAATATTTCGTCCCGAGGAACGATATATAAAAACCCAGTTATTATTCTAAAAGTAATTATCCGGCATTCTGCAACCAGAGTTTTTAATTATCTTTAAGAGCGATTTACTTGAAAAATAATAGATTTTTGGATTAAGTAAGTATATTTTTTTTGTCTTGACAATTTTAATTACGTGATTAATCTATATTTTATGAAACTTCTATGTATCATTAATACACAAACAAAAATGATTAAATAATGGTTGCCTAACAGTATCCTGATTTTTCCACATGGAAGTTCACGAGCGGGTTTGCGCCATGGCTTCTTGTGGGAGCGAGTAACAACCGAACT
>Ga0307992_1001451_pt1 | contig 13974 bp, 16 predicted proteins | sample EllFjometagen133_FD_203162 | JGI IMG/M metagenome (GOLD analysis project Ga0307992, IMG submission 203162) | Marine microbial communities from Ellis Fjord, Antarctic Ocean - #133 | ecosystem: Environmental > Aquatic > Marine > Unclassified | place: Southern Ocean | collected 2014-10-08
AAAAAATAAAGAAAAATATTTCTGGAGGTCCTTGCCAATTGTCACATGGAAAAAATTTTGTAATTGACCCTTCAGGAAAAGTTCTTCCTTGTACGCACTTTATTGGATTTCATTTGTTAGATTTATTTGAAGAAGGTAAGATAATTACTCCTACAAATTTTTTAGAAAAATATAATGTGCCTGGAGGAGTTGCTCATGAATTTAGACAAAAAATGAGAAGAAATGCTTCAAGTAAATGTGATGAACCAAATTGTTATGAGCCATGCTCTGGTGGGTGTCCTTTAATGTGGTACTCTTTTAATCCAGAGAAAGAAATAAAAGGGTTGGCACATAATGAATAATATGTTAAGAGTAGAATTTTTTTTTGATAAACGAAAGGATCTAGAAAATATTTGGGATAAATCAAATAGAAAACCTTGTTATGGGAATTTTCAAATTCAAGATTCTTTGAAAAAGATTTGTGGTGATAAAAAGTTTGAGGATTGCGCACCAGACTTAGAAATTTTTTTAAAAAGAATTTATTCTTCTAAATATATAGATGTTTTTAGAGAGGCTATGCAAAAATTATGGAATAATATAGAAGAAGAATTTTTTTCTAGAATGGATAATTTAATAGGTAAAAAATATACCAAAAAAGTAAAAGCCTATATTACATCTATTGGAATTTGCCCATATAATCCTAGAGAACCTTCTTTTATGGTTTCTTTATTATATCCTCTTCAGAGAGCAATTGGGACTTGTGGGCATGAGATTATGCATTTATATTTCCATGAATTTTATTGGGATGATGTAGAGAGAAAAATAGGTAAAAAAAAGACTGGGAATTTGAAAGAGGCTTTGACTGTTTTATTAAATATTGAATTTAAAGATTTGTTGTTGACTAGTGATTATGGTTATGAAGAACATAATAAACTTAGAAAGTTTATTTCTGAAACTTGGAAAAGGGAAAAGAATTTTGAACAATTAATTAAGCTATGCGTTGAATATTTAAAACAATAATTCTCTTTTATTTTATTATGAAAAAACAATGGTGTGTTTATATTCTTGAATGTAATGATGGTTCGTTTTATACTGGGGTGACAAATGATTTAGATGCAAGAATGAAGGCTCATGCAAATGGGAAAGGAAGCAAATATGTTTATCAAAAAGGTTTTAGGAAATTGCTTTTTGCAAAACCTTGTAAAGACAAATCTAATGCGTGCAAGTGTGAGTATGAAATTAAGCACTTGCCAAGAGAAAAGAAATTAGATTATTTTATAAAAGATAAAAATATTTAATTAAATGGCAAAAAAGAGACCAAAGAGAAATAAGAAACGTGGAATGGAAAAACGATTGAAGAGTGGGCGAAAGGATAAAGTTAAGTAATTAGTTTCTTCTTCCAAAATTTTGTCTTGGTTTTAGATTATCTTTTCTTCTAGTGTCCGGTCTGCCTCTACTATAATTTTTTGAATTTTCTTTTCTAGAATATCTGCTTCTCCCATTGCTAAAATTTGAACCATAACTTCTTCCTTCTTCTTGTCTTCCAAAACGTTTTCTTTCTTGAATAATTATTGGAACTCTTTTACACCAAGGGGTTTTCACTTCATCAATCTTTAATTTTTCGTCTTTCAAAATATTGCTAAAATTTTCATAGTCTCTGCTACATAAAACATTAATTGCAATCCCTTCTTTTCCAGCTCTAGCAGTTCTACCGACTCTATGAATATATTCAGAACTTGTTTTCGGTAAATCGTAATTATATATATGGCTGACTCCTTTGATATCAAGCCCTCTTGCAGCAACGTCAGTGCAAACTAAAACATTCACATTGTTTTTTGAGTTAAAAGCGCTTATTACATTGTTTCTTTTATTTTGCATCATTCCGCCATGAATTGCTTTTGCATTAATTCCCATATTGTTTAAATTATTTGCAACAAAATCAACATTATTTCTTGTTCCACAAAAAACCATAACTAATTTTCCTTTTTCTTGTTTTAACAAATGAACAAATAATGAAAATTTTAAACCATCTGGAACATTGTAATAGATTTGCTTAAGTTTGGATGGGTCAATATGGAATTCTACAGAAATTTCTACTGGTTTTTTAGTATGCTTTTTAGAAAGATAATCCATTTCCGAGGATATCGTAGCTGAAAAGAGCATTGTTTGCCTTTTTGTTGGGCATTCCCTAATTATTTTTTCAACATCTTTTTGAAAACCCATGTCAAACATCCTATCAACTTCATCTAAAACAAGAAATTTAACCTTTCCCAAGTTCAAGGTATTTCTTTGAAGATGGTCTAAGATTCTTCCAGGGGTTCCGACGATAACATCTGTGTTTTTAATTTTTCTAATTTGATTATTGATATCAACACCACCATAAATTGGGAGAATATTTAGCTTTTCATGTTTGGAAAATTTTTTTATTGAAGATGCAACTTGTTCTGCTAATTCCCTAGTTGGAGTTAAAATTAAAGCTTGCACTCTTCCATTTTTCTGGAGGTTTTCAATAATGCCAGAGGCAAAAGCTAATGTTTTTCCTGAACCTGTAGCAGAACCGCCAATAACATCGCGCCCAGCTAACACTAATGGAATTATCTTTTCCTGAATTTCCGATGGGATTTTAATTTTCATATCTGATAAAATTCCCAACATTTCATTACTTAAACCTAATTCTTCAAATGTTTTCATTTTAATCTATTATTCTATTATCTTCAATCAAGAAATAATTCTTGAAGCAAGTCTTTACAGCTAAGCTCCAAGACTCTAACAACATATAATAATAATTTAGGAGTTTGATGGTTTATAAGATTATTGGTGAGGATTTAGAATAAAAATATTTATAAGCACATATCTCTTTTAGGATTAATGAAAAAGAGTCGTGTCGTGTTTTTGTTTGCTTTATTATTAGTAATGCCTTTGGTTGTTGCAAATACTGAAATAAAGATTAAAACAGTTCCGCTTGCTGAAGTTCAGATGGTTGTTTATGATGCGAATGTTGAGGTTTTTACTCTTTTAGAGCGTTATACTGGAATGTCAGATAAGTATGGTGATATTAATCATAATTTTGACATTGTAGGAGATGCTTTTCATTTGAAAGTTTTTGTAAAGAAGGATGGTGAAACTCTTGTTCCTGGCGAGAAATTTTTAGATAATCCTTCTGGAGAGTTTGTTTATCTAAAAGTCCCTTATAAAAATGTTGAGCTGATTCCAACACCTGGATTTGAAAATGGAATTGAGGTTGTTGAAGAAATTCTTAAAATAGTTGAAAATGAGACAGAAAGTTTAGAAGAAGATGAAAGTTCTATTGTTGTTAAAACTGGTTTTTCTGTTTTTGGTGAGGAGGGAATTTTTTCAAAAAAGAACTTTTCTTATTTTGGAGGGTTTTTACTTTTAATTGTAATCATTGGATTTGTTGTAGCAAGTGTTAAGCATAAAATAAATGCAAGCCCAAAAGAGATTAAGGTTAAAAAATTAAGTGAGTTGCAAAATGAAAAAAAGGAAAATTTAGAGGATAAAAAAGATGACATTGAAGATTATAAGAAAGTCGTAGAAGATGCAGAAAAGAAAATTGCAGAAGCTCAGCAAGATATTAAGAAGATTAAAAATGAAGGGAAGATTAAAGATGTGAAGAAGAAAATTGCAGAAGATGAAGATGAGTTGATTAAACTTAGAGAAGGAAAAGATTAATTTCTATTACAATAATCTTTAAAAATTAATTTGATTATTTTTTTAAATGATAACTTGGTTTGAGAAACAGAATAAATTATCCTGGTTAATTACAATTTTTGGTGCAGGTTTAGTTTTTTATTTGTCTTCTATTTCTTATTTTCCAGATATTATTAAAGGAGAGATAAATATTCTTTCAATGATTTATCATTTTTCTTCTTTTTTTTGTTTAGCTTTTTTCTTCTTTGTTTCTGTTAGAAAAACGAATTATATTTTTATTTTTGCAATTGTTATAGTAATGTTTTATGGGATTTTAGATGAGGTTCACCAGTTGTTTGTTATATGGAGGTTTTGTTCTTTTGCTGATTTTTTCCTAGATACAACTGGAATTTTATTTGCATCTATGATTTATTTTATTTCTGTAAAGTATAGACAAATTAAAATTCAAAAGCTTTAAAAAAGAAGTTTGCTTTTTGATTATATCTAAATTAAATATGAGGTTAAAATGGAAGAAACAAACGAAATTAAAAAAACTCCTGAAGTGAGCGAAGAAGGTAATGCTCCTGAAGCGAGTGATGCATCTGAAGAGATTGAAGCTCCAGAATCTGTTGAGCCTGCAGAGCCAGCATCTGAATCTGAAGATGAATCTACTGAACCTGAACCTGAAGCTGAATAATTAGGTTAATAAAATTTTTATTTTTTTTTATTTACAACAAATTTTATATAGTGTTTTAAAATAGACACATTATGGGGCTGAAAATATTTTTAAGTTTTTTATTTTTTATTTTTTGTATAGTAAGCCTTATTGTTTATTGGTTTATTCCATTTGGAACAGTAGAGTTTGGAATCAAATCGAGTGATTTTAATTTTAATGTTAATCAATCAGGTGATATGCAGTTTTATCAAAATATGAGGTATTCTGATTCTGAAATTCCTTATAAAATTTATGATTGTCCATTGCAAAAAAAGAATGACATGGAAAAGGCTTTTGAGATTATTGGGAATCGCAGTGTTTTGAAATTTATTTCTGTTGATTATAATGAAGAAATTTCTGTGAATTGTGAAAGTAAGAATAGAATTGAAGAAGGATTATTTATTGCAGGAGAAGGTGGGCCTTCTAAGGTAATAAAAGGGAATAGGTTTAATGTTATTTTGAAAGGGGAGATTTTATTAATTAGGAATTCTAATTGTGAAAAGCCCAATATTGCGTTGCATGAACTTTTGCATGCATTAGGATTTAATCATTCTAAAAATCCAAATAATGTTATGTATCCAATTAGCAATTGCAAGCAAACAATTGGCGATGATGTTTTTATCTTAATAAATAAATTATATTCAACTCAAAGTTTGCCTGACCTTACTTTTGAAAATGTGTCTGCAGTTATGAGTGGAAAATATCTTGATGTTAATATGAGCATCAGAAATGATGGACTTAAGGATTCTGTGGAATCTAAAATTCTTATTTATGCTGATGATAAATTTGTGAAAGAATTTAAATTTGAGGCATTGGAAATAGGGTATGTGAGAATAATTTCATTAAGTAATATTTTTATTAGGCAAATAAATGTTAATGATTTGGATTTTTTTATTGATTATAATTTTTCTGAGTTAGAAAAAAATAATAATAGAATTAATTTGAAATTGGATTAATTGTCAAGATCCAATAAATCAAGGTCGTCTGAAAACTCGTCCTCATCGTAGTTCTCTTTTAAATCTTCACCCATTGTTTTTATAGAGTAATACTCTTTTACCTCATTATCTTTTTTAATATAATTGTTATTTTTAAATATATCTATATTAGAGTTTTAGAGATTACTTTGTAGTTCCAGTCATAGAATTTGTATTTATCTTTGTAGATATTTTTGTAAATGAATTCTTTGCCTTGTTTTGGTTTTATGTAATAAGTTATTGATTCTGTTTTTGTGTTGCCGTAATAATCTGTGAAATAAAAATTTACGCGGAAGTATCCTGTTTTGTAATCTTGGTTTTTAACATAAACAGTGTAATATTCTATTTTGTTTCCTAAAACTCCTTTTAAGGTTTTTTTGTAGGCGTTATAATTATAATTTAAATAATCTCTTTGCGTTTTTGTGTAAGAAGGATAATATTTTGTTTGAGTGTTGTAATATGTGTTAAATGAATTTGTGATTATTGTTGAACTTCCTGTTTGTTTTGGGCTGATTAATAAGGTTGTCATGATGACAAGAAGAATTATTAAAATTAGTCCTAGTAATATTTCAGTCACTCTTTTATTATCCATAATTTAGGATTGTATTTTAGATATTTAAGTATTATTGAGATAAAAGGATATTTTGGAGAATTTGATAAACAATAGTTTTAAAAATAATTTTTATTTGTTTATTGTGTCCCCTTATCCAAGTATAAGGATTGAATAGGAAATTCAAACCTCGAAAAGTTTTAAAGAAACTTTTCTACGCAAATTAAAATTTGCATGAGGGTTATTGGAGTAAAGGGATGACCCTTCGTAGCTCAGTGGTAGAGCGCCTGGCTGTAGAATAGGGCAGATAGTCTGATATGTTCAGATATTAAATGAAGCCTGAGAAGTCAGTCCTGTTGATTGCTATGCAGTTCCCGGGAAATCCCCAGTTCGAATCTGGGCGGAGGGATTAATTTTCTATCACAATAATCTTTTTATAGAAGTTAATAATGAAATTAATATGGTAAGAAAGAGTGTTATAGGAGTTATTTTTTTCATGATTTCAATTTTATTAACGGGGGGATTTTTATATATCAAGAATTAACAAAGAACCCCGAATTTGAGAATACTAATTCAATTTTTAATGAGCCAGTTTTTCAAGGAAAATTTTCTGATGTGGAAATAAATATTAATGAAGATATTTCTGATTCTCTTTCTGATATTTACCCTTTAAATTTTAAAGTAAGACAATGGTATGTTTTTAATGATGAGCCATGGGTTTTAAAGAAAGTGAAGATAGTTCTTCCAGATAAACAAGTAGCTTATTTAAAAGAATTTCCTTATAATCAATCTATTTTAATTGCTTATTCTAATGAACAATTTTCAGAATATATATTTTCACGACTCATTATGTAGATTGGTATTTTTTCCATTCATTTAATTTCGCTTTAACTTTTCCAGACTCAAGAAGATCTTGAGCAGAATAAAAACCATCTCTTATTGATTTCTCCTTACCTGCTAAATAGATACCTGCGCCTGCATTTAGAGATAAAATATCTCTTATGGATCCTTTTTTGTTACCTACCAAAACTTCCCAGAGCATATCCGCACCTTTTTTTACATCTCCTGGATGAGCGATATCTTGATAAGAAATATGGGGTAGTTTGTGTTCAGAAGGATTAAAAATATATTCTTTACGTTTATTATTTCTTTTTTCTACTATTAAAGTTGGATCGGTTAATGAAATCTCATCTATGTTTGGGTTAAAGGAAAGAAGATAATTATCACATAATTTTTCAAGAATAGGTTCTATTGTTCTTAGATGCTCTTCTTTTATACAACCTAAAACCTTATATGAGAGATTGATAGGATTACAAAGAGGACCTAAGTAATGCAGAGGACTTCTTAGCCCAGCTCTTTCGCCCAAAGGTACTATTTTAGAAAAATCAAAATATCCTATTTGAGCTTTTTCAACAGAAGATATAACTTTACCTACATCAGCATTTGTATCAATCCCCCAGTTTTCCAGAACATTTCTACTTCCACTATTTGTTGTTATCCCTTTTGAACCAATTTTTAGAGTATTGATACCGGAAGTAGCAATTATCACTGCAGAAGCTGTTCCAATATTAAGTGTTTTTGTCCACCCGCCACCTGTTCCAGCATTACATAAAACTCCCTCCAATGAAGACTCCGTTGGAATTCTTAGGGCTTTAATGAAATTAGCGCATTCATTAATATCTATTCCATTTATTCTATTACGGGTTTCCATAGCTGTTAAAAAAGACACAAATTGTAAGCCATTTAGTTTTCCTTCCCTCATTCGCTCTACCATTGTGGACAAATCAGAGGGTTCTAGGTACTTCCCATCCATTATTTTTTCTATAATTTTGATTGGCATTTAATCATTATAAAGTAATAACAATATTTAAATATTGTGGTTGCGTTTAAAATAGATGAAAATAGTAAGAAATGATTCTGGGAAAGAATTAGATATGTTGTTAGTAAATATCATCTAAACAAGTAATATTTAAAAATAAAGTTTTATAAGATAAGCTATGGAAAAGAAAAAAATAATTGAACTTTTTGAAAAGGTGCAAAAAATACATTATAAAGTATGCAAATTTGAAAAAGAAACTATTAATGAATCTTTAAATGAAGGAGATTGCAGGCATAAGGCAGAATTATTAAAAAAGTTATTAGAAAAAGAAGGTTTTGAAGTTAAAAAACAAGATGTGGTTTTTGATTGGACAGATTTGCCTTTTCCAAAAGATGTTATAAGTATATTGAATGAATCGGATACAGTATGGAAGCATGTAGCATTAAAAGTTAAAATTAATGATAAATGGATTAAGGTAGATCCTACTTGGAGTCTAGAGTTAAAGAAAAAAGGATTTCCAGTTACTGAAAACTGGGATGGTATTTCAAATACAAAATTAGTTACTAACGGAAAAGTAGAATTTTATGATAAGGGAGAATTTGGTATAAAACCAAATATTGTAAAAGCAGAAGCTCATAAGTTTGCTTTAGCACTTAATCACTTTGTATCTTCTTGAATTTTTATTATTGTTTCATCTATAAATTTGATCATATTATTTAGGGCATCACCATAAATCCCTGCAATATGGGGGGTGATTATAACATGCTTTGATTTAATTTTAGACGGAGAAATATCTTCTGAATATACATCTAAAATTGCCCCAAAAAAATATCTTTCATGAACTTTCTTTAGAATAGCTTTTTCGTTAAGAATCCCTTTTCTAGATAAATTTACAATAATTGCCCCTCTTTTAATCAAATCTGTTTTATCAAATAATGCCCCCTTAGTATCTGAATTTAAAGGAAGAGTATTAATTAAAATGTCTGTTTGAGGAAGAATTTTATCTATTTCCTGCAAGTTAATTGTAGAATTGCCCGATGTTTTATTTTTTTTCACAATATAAAATTTGCATCCATATTTTTTTAATTTATTATGAATTAATTTTCCAATATTCCCAAAGCCCAATAAAGTTACACTTTTGTTTTTAAGAAATTTATCTGCCTTACTGGGAATAAGGGTTTTTAATTTATCTAAAGCATAATTACTTACCCCCTCAGCAATTATACGTTTATTCCGATATAATTTAATCCCTTTTTTATTAAGTTTCTCTATTGGGATATTCTCAGTTCCAGATGTAGGAATAATTAAATATTTTAAATTCCGCAAAGAATTTAATTCTTTTTCTGTTAAATAGTTGGTGATTAAGATTTCGGCAGAATTATCTAATTTTTCTTTTTTAGAATACTCTGCAACAAAATTCCGTTTTTTTAATCCTCTCTCCAAGTGGTTTACCTTCCATTTTGAAGGAGGTTTGATTCTGATAAAAACTTTCATAAATTTTAATAGATATGAAAATTTATAAATCTTCATTAAATTGTATATTTGTGGGAGATCTTAATTGGTATTTTAAATTGAAGGAAATAATGAATCCTGTATTCACACAAGAACAATTTAAAGAATACATAAAAAGACATAAGCAAAAATTAAAATTTTATAAAAAATTTATTAAAGGTAAAAAAATATTAGATCTTGGATGTGGTTTTGGTTACAGTGCTGTTTCACTCTCTTATTTGGGATATAATCTTGTTGCAGTAGATAATAATGAAAAAGTTATTAAGATTATTAAACAAAATGCTAAGAACTTTGGAAGAGAAATAAAAATCATTAAGGATGATGTTTTTAATATAAATAAAAAATTTAAAAAAAATTCTTTTGACGCATGTATCTCTGGAGGATTACTTGAACATTTTAGAATAAAAGATATTCAAAAGTTAATACGAAAACAGCTTTATTTAGCCCCCATTGTTATTATAGATATTCCCATATGTTCTAAAAAATCAAAGTTAAAAGACTATTATCAAAATTTTTCAAAAAAGATCTGTAAAGATGGGGTTTACAGAAATCTTTGGAACAAAAATTATTGGATTAACCATATCCTTAAAGATTTTGAAGTTATTTATTCTAAGGTTAGTTTATCTTCAAAAAATACTGGGAGATTCGAGAAATTAACTCTTGTCTTAAAAAAATAACCAGAGGGTTGTATCACTTTTAATACCCTCATTAAATTTGTCTTTATCTGTATCATAAACAATTTCTCCTTTTGCAAATTTAATGGGATAACATAGATTTTTCTGCACCCACGGGGTAGCAACCAATTTTTAAAAAAGAATTATATGTGTATATTCTAAGATAAATAAAAGGGCGTTAAACTTTTCTCAACCGTTCGGCGTGGGAGTATCAATCCCTACAAAAAGAGAACTTAAAATTCTGCTCTGGGCTTGGAGGGAGTTAATATTCCCCTTCATCAACTTTTTCTTTTTTCTGTTCTGAAACAAAATATGCATTATTAGATTTTGTTTCTTTTATCTTACCTTCTCTTTCATAAATTGAAGTTGTTGGTGGTAGGGCGAATTTTCCAACCATGCCGATTTTAGAATAAAGTATGTAAGATAAAACCCTTATTTCGTTTTCTTCTAATTTTTCGAAAACCCATTCTATTCTTTTGTTTTTTTCATCTATTCTTGTTGGTTGTTCTCTTCCAAACTTCTCATAGATTTTCGTTAATGCAGGAAGTTTATCTACAATGCTAACCCTTTCAATATATTTTTTAGCTTTTGCAAAGATAGTAATTTTTAATGCAAACTCCCCCCCTTTTGTTTTTACAAATGAAACCTTTTTCCTCAAGAGCAAGTCTGTTTTTGAATATTTTTTCGCTATAATAATTATTGTAATAATAAAAAAGATTGCTAGGAAAGGGAATATCCAATTTGTTTTGATAGTTATTTCCATACTTTCTCCTGGCTTTATTTCTTTGCTCCAAGTATAATAAACAATTGAGCCTTTTCTTTCGATAACATCTGGTTCAGGGCTGAAACTTGTGAACAGCCGAGAGATAATATTTTTTTCTAAATTTGTTTGGGATTTTTCCAAGATGTTTCCTTCATTTTTCTTATTTATTATTTTTGTATTAATAAGAACACCATAATCTTTTTTTGTTACTGTCAAAAGATTTGATTCAGAAAATTCTATAACTTCTTCTAGTTCTACTTTTTCATCTTCTACATTTATTTTTGCATTTAGTGTGTAAAATCCTGCTGTTAATTTTTTAAAATCTTCTTTGTTTAATTCTACAGTAAAATCCTTTCTTTTGTTTGGACCGAGAGTAAATGTTTCTTCAAACTCAAAAAATGCAGAATTAACTTTTAAATCAATTTCTTCAAAATTAAAGTTCAGTTTGTTATAAAAATAAATTTCAATAGAATTTGATTCTGAATCAATTTCCCTTGCACCGATTTCAAAAGAATCTTTTAAGTCAACTATTTTGAATGATAGTTCTTGTGTTATTTCTGAAGCGTCCTGTCCCTTGATAAAATAATTAAATGTATATTTTCCTCTTGAAGATAATTTTCCGATTGGAGAAATTTTTAGTTCAATATTTTTTGTTTCTCCTTGATTTATCGGTGTTGTTCCAACAGGAAACATTTCAAAACCTAATAAATTATAGAATTCAAAATTATCTGTTGCTCCTAAATTAGTTATTTTCAAATCAAAAATAGTTTGGTCTTTTAATCCAATTATCATGACTTCATCTGAACTTTGCTTTTCAACTTTTAGATTTATTGCTAAAACAGAAGGCAAAATTAAAAGTATTAGTAATAATGCTATTTTTTTCATGATAAAAAAAGACATGAATTCTATTTAAAGATTTCTGTGATAAATTACCTTTTTCCTTCTAAATCCATATAAGCTTTTGCCTGGTTTAAGAATTCGTCGCAATCTCCAAAGAGTTTATCTTCGAATTGGTCTATTCTTGATTTTATAACCCATTTTTCATAAATACCTCTTAAAAATTTTCTAAAGGCATCTTTTTCAAACTTTCCATCATAATCTTTAATAAGAGTTCCTGTGAGAGTAATTTTTACCTTTCCTTGGTTTGTTTTTACTTTTGCCCCTCCTTGTTCTATTTCTACTTCTATTAAGTCTGTTATCTTAAAAACAGATTTTATTTCAAACTTAAAATAATCTGTTACTTCTTTTACACCAATCCATTCAATTTCTATTTCTTTTGAATTTCCTTTGAGGGTTTCTGCATATTTGCTTTCTGTTATATCTAAACCTGTTTCTTCTGTGAGCCAATCATAACAAAATTTGTAAAAATTTGGAAATAAGAAAATTCCTTTGTAACTTATATTGCTTGAAAATATTTTATCTTTTTCTGCCACTTTAATTCCTCTTTATAAAAAGAATGAAATTCTATTTAAATAGTTTACTAAACAAAAGAACTTAATTATTTTTTGGAATCTATCTCCTATTTAGATAAGTGATTTTTTTATTATAATCTGAAGGAAACCACACAAATTACAACAACAACTAAATCCTGTTCCCCTTTAGAAATCTTCCCAAAATTTAATGAGAATTCTGGCAGGTTTCACAGATTAAAGTTCCATTAAACTTGTTTAAGATATCATAATTTCCACATTCTTCACAAATCCCCTCACTTATTTGATCCCTCTTTTTTATTCTTTTTAATTTGTTTGCTTCTTCCCTGATTTTTGAGAGTTCTTCAAGCTCAGGATAGATTTCTGGGTTAAAATTTAAAATATCTTTAACTGTGATAAGACCCACAAGTTTATTTTTATAGATTACTGGAAGTTTTTTAAAATTTAGTTTTTTCATTTTTCTGATTGCTTCTTCAATTGTATTTGTTGGGTTTATCTTTGCAATCTTTTTTGGAGAGATATCAATTGCTCTTATTGATAGCAAATCTTTTGATGATTTTTTTATCAATGCCCATAAAATATCTTTATGAGAAATAATTCCGACAAGCCTATCTTTTTCTATAAGTAAAAGGCACCCAACTTTTTTTTGTACCATTTTTTTGGCACAATCTAATAAATTAGAACGTGATTTAATAGTTATTGGATCTCTTGTCATAATATCAGATACTAATCCTTTTGTCATAACTTTATATGATTTTCCTGCTTATAAATTTTATCTGAAAAAAAACTACTTGTTTGATTACAATAATACTTAAATAAGTAGATTTTGATTTTTATAAATATGACAGAAAAACCAGTTGTGTTAATGCCTGAGGACATACAAAGAATTATGGGGAAGGATGCTCAGAGAAATAATATTCTCGCTGCAAAAATGGTTTCAGAAGTTGTGAAGACTACTTTGGGTCCTAAGGGGATGGATAAGATGCTGGTTTCTCCGACGAACGACATTGTTGTTACTAATGATGGTGTGACGATTTTAGAAGAGATGCAAATAGAGCATCCTGCTGCAAAAATGATGGTTGATATTTCTAAGACACAAGATACAGAAGTTGGAGATGGGACTACGACAGTTGTGATGATTGCGGGAAAACTTTTGGAGAATGCAGAAAAGTTGTTAGATAAGAAAATCCATCCAACAGTTATTACAAAAGGTTATCGTATTGCTGCTGAAAAATGTCAGGAAATTCTAACAGAGATTTCTTTGAGAATTACTTCTGAGGACGAAGATGTGTTAAAACAAATTGCAATTACTTCCATGACTGGCAAAGGAGCAGAAGGTTTAAAGGAAAAATTTGCAGATATTGTTGTTAGCGCAATTAAACAAGTTAAGAATAATGTGGATGTTAATTTAAATGATATTAAAATTGAAAAAATTAAAGGAGAAGAAATGAAGAATACTAAATTAATTTCTGGGATTGTTTTAGATAAGGAAAAAGTTTCTAGTGATATGCCAATTGTTGTGAGGAATGCGCGAATTGCTTTGGTTGATTTTCCCTTGGAATTGAAAAATCCTGAAATAGATACAAAAGTTTCTGTTTCTTCACCTGAGCAATTACAGAATTTTATTAATCAAGAAGAACATACAATTAAAAATATTGTCGAGAAATTTAAAACTTCAGGAGCAAATGTTATTTTTTGTCAAAAAGGTATTGATGATTTTGCTCAATATTTATTGTCTAAGGAAAATATTTATGCTTGTAGAAGGGTTACTAGGAGTGATATAGAGAAATTGGCAAAGGCAACAGGGGGAAAAATTGTTAGTAATTTAGGAGAATTGAATTCTTCAGAATTAGGTAATTCAGAAGTTGTTGAGGAAATTAAGCACGGAGATAATGCTTTTACTTATGTTC